>JAEEGL014798919.1_pt1 | contig 17947 bp, 19 predicted proteins | sample 9134231 | NCBI WGS metagenome assembly JAEEGL01 (sample SAMN16246548, study PRJNA631951) | gut metagenome | biome: gut microbiome; feature: rumen; material: fiber-attached | host: Bos | place: Iran: Karaj | collected 2018-10 | reverse complement strand
GAAGTTAAGCACATACACGCCGAAGATAGCGATGAGCGAAAATAGGTAGTTGCCAGCTTTTTTTTTGCGCTAAATTTCGTGTTAATAATTGTCAAAAAATGTTAATACTTATTGCTATCTAATTTTGAGAATTGTTATAATAATTACAGGTGATAAAGATATGAACTACAAGTATACATCAAGAAGCGAAGAAGATACTATGGAGATTGCTGAAAATATTGAATCTGAAAAATTTCCTGGTATGGTTATTTGTTTAAACGGCGAATTAGGTAGTGGTAAAACAGTCTTTGTTAAAGGATTTGCTAAAGCTTTGGGAATTAATGAAACTATTACAAGTCCTACATTTAGTTTAGTAAAAGAATATCCAGATGGAGAAATGCCTCTTTATCACATGGATGTCTATAGACTAGATGAATCTAATAACAATACAATAGGTATCGAAGATTATCTTAATCAAGATGGAGTATGTATTATTGAGTGGCCAGAAATGATTGAAGATAAGTTACCAGAAGAAAGATTGGATATTAAATTTAAAGTTATTGATGATAATACAAGAGTCTTAATATTTACTCCTTATGGACAAGAATATGAAGACTTATGTCATTCAGTTTTATAAAACTCGAAAGAGTTTTTTTTATTGGACTTTTGTGCTATAATATGGCCCGAGAGGGGCGATTATATGTACTCTTTATTCATTGATACACATGATAAAAATGTCGTCATTATTCTATATAAAGATGGAAAAATCATCAGTATGAAAAATGTAGAATCAAAAAATAAACATAGTGAAATTACAATGCCTTTAATTGACGAAGTTATTAAGGGTGGAAATATAGATGTTAAAGAATTAAATAATGTAATAGTTGTTAATGGACCAGGTTCATTTACGGGAGAAAGAATCGCTGTTACAATTGGTAAAACGATTGCTTTTTTACTAAGAATTCCTATAAGAGTTATTGATTCATTAACAATTTTGGCTTTAAATGTTGAAGATGATAACAAAAATGTAGCTATTACTGATCGTAATGGTGCTTTTGTTGGGGCTTTTGATGGAAATAATCAACAGATTGGTGATTATAGTTATTTAAATAAGTCAAATTATCAACAATACTGTGAAAATAATAAGGTTTATACTGATTTAGAAATAGATTATGAAAAGGTCTATGATTTTGTTATGAAGACAAAAGAATTAAACCCTCATGAAGTTAAACCATTATATGTTAAGGGGATTAGTGCTTTAAATGATAAATAAGGTTGTTTTAAGCGATTTAGAACGCTTTAATGAGCTAGGTAGTCTAGTAAACAGTAACTTCGCAAATTTGTTTAAATTAGACTCTTTATTAGCTTCAGAATATGATTGTATTTATGGATATTATGATAAAGATAATTTAGTAGGTTTTATTCATATTAACAAACTATATGAAAATATGGATATTGTTAATATTGTTGTTGATGAAGACTATCGAAGACAAGGAATAGGTACTAGATTAATGAATTATGTTTTAAATCTATTTATTGATATAGATAGTGCTTTATTAGAAGTTAATGAAAAGAATGAAGCAGCTATTAATTTATATAAAGATTGTGGATTTGAAGTAATTAATGTTAGAAAAAATTATTATGGTAATGATGATGCCTTAATAATGAAAAGAGTGATATAAATGAAAGATGTTAATATATTAGCTATTGAGTCATCTTGTGACGAAACTAGTATGGCCATTGTTAGAAATGGTGTTGAATGTGTTCATTTAACTGTTTTAACACAAATGGATACTCATGCTGAGTTTGGTGGAGTAGTACCAGAAGTTGCATCTAGAATGCATACTGAAAATATTACAATGGTACTTGAAGAAACATTAAATAAAGCTAAGATGACGATGGATGATATTGATGCTGTTGCTGTTACTTATGCACCTGGTTTACTAGGAAGTTTATTAGTTGGTGTCGAGTTTGCTAAAACAGTATCTTATGTATGTAAAAAACCATTAATAGCTGTTAATCATATAGCTGGACACATCTATGCAAATAACTTAGAAACACCAATGCAGTTTCCACTTCTTGCTTTAGTAGTTAGTGGTGGTCATACAGATTTAATCATCATGAAAGGTGATTATGAATTTGAACATTTAGGTGGAACATTAGATGATGCTGTTGGAGAATGTTATGATAAAGTTGCTCGTGTTCTAGGATTAAGATATCCAGGAGGACCAAGTATTGAAAAAGCTGCTTTGGAAGGTGAACATACTTATGATTTACCAATTCCAATGAATGATGATTCATTTAATATGAGTTTTAGTGGACTTAAGAGTGCAATTATTAATTTAGTTCACAATGAAAAACAAAGAGGTCATGAAATAAGACTTAATGATATGGCTAGAAGTTTTCAGGATGTAGCAGTTGATCAACTAGTTCGTAAAACAGAATTAGCTATTGAAAAATATAATATTAAAAATGTTATTATTGCTGGTGGTGTATCAGCTAATAAATATTTAAGAGAAGAAATAAAGAAAATAACTGATAAACATAACGTTAATTTATCAGTTCCAAAATTTATTTATTGTACAGATAATGCAGCGATGATTGGAGCTGCAGCTTATCCATTATATAAGGAAGGCAAATTTGCTGACTTAACATTAAATGCAACGAGTAGTGATGAACTTTACTAGGGAAATGTGGTAAAATACTAATAATAAGAGAGGTGTAAATATGAAGAAGGTTTTAGTAACTGGTGCTGGTGGTACTGTTGGCTTACAAACTATTAGATTCTTATTAAGTGAAGGTAAATATGAAATTACAGCACTAGAATTAAAAGATAAACATGTTTATAAAAGATTAAAAAGATTCCGTAAACGTATCAATATAGTATATGGTGATGTTAATGATGGCGCTTTAATCGATGCTCTTATTAAGGAACATGATATAGTTATTCATCTTGCCGGAGTTTTACCTCATTTAGCTAATATAAGAGAAGAACTATGCAAAGAAATAGATTATAAAGGAACAATGCAAATAGTTGATGCTATTAAGGATTATAATCCTAGTTGTTTCTTGTTATATGCATCTAGTACTTCAGTATATGGCTTACAAGAAGATCCGGAAAAGATTACAGTTAAATCTAAATGCAATGTTGATGGTTTAGATTATTATTCTAAATATAAATTATTTAGTGAGGATTATATTAAAGATAATATTAAGAATTATTCTATTTTAAGATTATCTTATATATTAGGTGATCCTGGCCCAGAATCATTAATATATAATGTAGTTCCTAATTCAAAAGTTGAATTCTTATCTGCTCAAGATGCTGGGTATGTATTTGCTACTGCTATTGATCATTTGAAATCTTTAAATAAAAAGACTTTCAATGTATCTGGTGGTGAAGAATATCGTGATTCATATCGTAATTTCTTGGATAATATTTTAAGAAATTATGGTCTTAGTATTAGATTCTTATCAACTTGGTTATTAGCAGAGAAGAATTATTATGAAGGATACTATGCTGATGGTGAAGATTTAGAAAAGATCTTGAAATTCAGAAGTAAAAATATTGGTACTTATTATAATGGTTTAAAAAAATATAAGAAGAAACCACGTAGATGGTTCCCTCGTTTATTTGCTATACCATTTGCTGCTTCTAATAGTAGAAAAATGAAGAAGGGCAAATAAGATGAGAGGATTAGTTCTTGAAGGCGGGGGAGTAAAGGGTTCTTATCAAATAGGTTCTTACTATGCTTTCTTAAAATGCCATAAAAGAATTGATGGCTTCGTTGGAACATCTATTGGATCTTTCAATGCAGCAATGTTAGCTAGTGGTAATTATAAAGAACTATTAAAAATATGGTATCAAGAAAATCCAGGTATGTTCTTAGGACTTAATGAGAATATCATTGAGGGATTTAATGGACAAGAGTTGGATTATAATATTGTTTTTAATGAATTAAAGACAGTTATAAAAAACTTAGGTGTTGATAATGAAGGACTTATGAAGAAAGTTAATGAGTCTTTAAATTATGAAAAACTTAAGAATAGTAAAAAGGACTTTGGTTTAGTAACTGTTAGGGTTACAAGAAAAGGTTTAAAACCTGTCTATAAGTATATTGAAGATATTAATTCCCAAGAAGAACTATGCGAATATATAATGGCTAGTTGTTATTTTCCTGGATTTAAAGAAAAAAGAATGATAGATAATCACTATTATCTAGATGGTGGTTTTTATGACAATTCACCAGTTATGTTATTACTTAATAAAGGTTATGACGAGATATATGTTGTTAATGTTAAAGGAATTGGTTTTCATCGTAAGGTAAAGAAAACGAAAGCTAAAATTATTAATATTAAAGCAAGTAGAGATACTGGTCGAATATTTGAATTAAACCGTAAAATAATTAGAGATAATATCATGATGGGTTATTATGATACTTTAAGAGTTTTAAAAGGTTTAGATGGCTATAAGTATTGCTTTAAAAAGAAAAATGATAATTATTATAAATACTTATGCCGTAATGTAGATAAAAGATTATTAAAAAGAGTAAGTAATTTCTTTGATGTTTTCACATATAGAGAAATAGTTATAAAAGCTTTAGAATACGCTATGGTAAAAGAAAAATATAATTACTATGATATCTATAAGGTATCAAAAGTGTTAAAGAGAATACCTGAGAATAAACATTTTGTTTATCGTTTTATAAAGGAACTTAAATTATTCTTTTAATAATCCCAATATTTATGTATAATAACAAATTGTTAATGAGGTGTATTTATGGGAAGAGCTTATGCTGTTAGAGAAGCTAAGATTAAAAAAACAGGGGCTGCTAAAGGAAAGTTATATACTAATTATGCAAAAGAAATATATTTAGTTGCTAAAAGAGGAGTTCCTGAAATAGAAGCGAATAGTGCTTTAAAACATTTAGTAGAAAAAGCTAAAAAAGATCAAGTACCAGCAGATATTATTAATAGAGCTTTAGATAAAGCTAAAGGTGCTGGAAAAGATGAATATGAAGAAATAATTTATGAAGGATTTGGTCCTGGGGCTTCAACATTTATGATTAAAACATTAACTGATAATGTTAATCGTACAGTTGGTGAAGTTAGAGCAGCATTTAATAAAATGAATAAGAGTTTAGGTGTATCTAATTCTGTTTCATATAATTATGATAATTTAACTGTTTTAAGTTTTAAATCTGATTTAGAAGAAGATGTATTAATGGCTTTATTAGATGCCGCTATTGAACCAGTTGAATTTGAAAATGAAGATGGTTATTTAAATGTTTCTGTTAAATATCAGGATGGAAGTAAAACTAGAGAAGTAATTGAATCTATTATTCCAGATGTTGATTTTGAAGTGGATGAATCTGGTTGGTATGCTAAAGATATGATTACTTTAGAAGGTGAAGATAAGGAAATCTTTGATAAACTTTATAATATGCTAGATGAAATAGAAGATGTTACAGACATCTATACAAATGTTAATTTAGATTAAGACATAGAAATATGTCTTTTTTTGTTATAATAATCTTGGTGATGTTTATGAAAATCGTTATTCACAATGAAAAGAATGTAAAAGATGAAGAGGTTACTAATGTAGTTAAAAGAGCTAAATTAGTGGTTGAGAATAGTAAAGGTGAATTACTACTAGGACATACTGATGACAGTTATTATTTAATAGGTGGTCATGTTGAAGGTGATGAATCTGATGAAGTTTGTTTGGCTAGAGAAATAAAGGAAGAAGCTGGAATAGAATATACACCTAAATTAGAGGAGCCTTTCTGTGTAATAAAGTATTATACAAGAGATTATCCTCATGAAGGCGATATAAGCTTATTTATAGCCAATTACTATGGTGTTAAAGATGATTTAGAACCAGATTATGAAAAAGTAGAATTAACTAATGGTGAAGCTATAACACACTTAAAAATGATATATGTTAAAAGAGAAGATGTAATACCTGAATTAGAAAGATATTTAGATATTTGTAAAAATAAAAATGTTGTCTTAGATACTTTAGAAGTAATGAAAGATTATTTGAATAATTCACAATAATTTCACATTTTTTGTATAATATGTTGAACAAGAGGTGATAAGTATGAAAATACTTGTTGTTGATGATGAAGCATTAATTAGAGATGTTATTAAAGAATATTTAGGTTTAGAAAACTATATTGTTGATGAAGCTAGTAATGGAGAAGAAGCTGTTAATAAAGCTTTAGAAAATGATTATTCTTTAATAATAATGGATATTATGATGCCTAAGATGGATGGCTATCAAGCCTGTCGAGAGATAATGAAAACAAAGAATAATATTCCATTTATAATGCTATCTGCTCGAAGTGAAGAATACGATAAATTAATAGGTTTTGAATTAGGAATAGATGATTATGTTACAAAACCTTTTAGTCCTAAAGAATTAGTAGCTAGAGTTAAAGCTGTTATAAAAAGAACAAGTGGGGATGGCGCTAATCTTAAGTTTGGTATGTTAGAAATAAATGATATGGCTCATGATGTTTTAGTAAATGGTGAAAAAGTCTCTTTAACACCTAAAGAGTATGACTTATTAAAGTATTTTGTTACTAATAGAAATATTGCTCTATCAAGAGAACAATTACTTGCTAATGTATGGGGCTATGACTTTTACGGTGATGATCGAACTATCGATACTCATGTTAAGACTTTAAGAAAGAATTTAAAAGAATGTGGCGATTATATCAAAACAGTCAGGGGAGTAGGTTATAAGTTTGAATATGAAGAAGATTAAAACGACAAAGTTAAAATACAAAACTTTATTCTATTTAATTCTTTTCTCAGCGTTTATCTTATTACTACTATGGGAATCCCAATTATTACTATCTAAATTACTTTATGAAAGATATCAAATAAGTGATATTAATAAAGTAGTAAAGAGTATTGAAAAAACGGATTCTATTCGTTTGGATGTGTATTTAAAAGAAGTTGTTTATAATAATGCTGTTTGTATAGAATACGTTAATACAAATAGTGGAACAACTAAACTATATAATGATGCTCAACCAGGTTGTTTATTAGGTCGTGGTGATTCTTTAGATTCATATAAAGAAGAATTATTAAATAGTAATAAAAATGTTGAAGGTATTAAAATATCTAGTAAGGATTATAATGCTAATGGATTGTTATATAGAATATATGTTGATAATGGTTATGTTTATGTTTTTACAATGTTAAAAAATGTTAATAAAAATTATTCTATTGTTAAAAATCAATTAATATATATAGCTATTGTTGTACTTGTTTTAGCAATAATTATTAGTTTGTATTTATCAAGATTAATAACAGATCCAATTGTAGAGATTACTGATAAATCTAAAGAACTAGCTAATGGAAATTATAATGTTAAATTTGAGAAGAACGGTATTAAAGAAATAGATGAACTTGCGGATACATTAAATTATTTAGAGAGTGAAGTTACTAAGACTGATGAATATCGAAGAGATTTAATGGCCAATGTATCACACGATTTAAAAACACCATTAACAATGATTAAAGCTTATGCTGAAATGGTTAGAGATATTACGTATAAAGATAAAAAGAAGAGAGAAGAAAACCTTAATGTGATAATCGATGAAACCGATCGTTTAAATGCTTTAGTTGGTGATATTTTAACGTTATCTAAAGTACAAGCAAATTCAGATACACTAGAAATTGAAACATTTGATTTACATGATGAAATCAATGAACTATTAAAAAGATATGATTACTTAAAAGAAGATGGTTATGAAGTAGTTGCAGAGATGCCTGATAGTATTAAGGTTAGAGCAGATAAGAATAAACTAAATCAAGTAATTTATAACTTGGTTAATAATGCGATTAACTATACTGGTAAAGATAAGAAAGTAACGATTAGAGTAACTGCTAATAAAAAAGATTATTTAGTTGAAGTAATTGATACTGGTAAAGGTATTGAAAAAGATAAAATTGAACATATATGGGATCGTTATTATAAAAACGAAAAGAATCATAAACGTAATGTTGTTGGAACTGGTTTAGGTTTATCAATAGTTAAAAGTATCTTAGAAGAACACGATATACCTTATGGTGTTAATAGTGTTTTAGGAAAAGGAACAACATTTTATTTTAAAATTAAGAAGCTGAATGTAAAGCGTTAATCTTTCACATGGTCTTCACAAACTTTTCATAATTGAGTAGTATTATTAAATCATGAAAGGGAGATGAGGCTTATAGATTGAAAAAGATGGAAATAAGATATTTAAAAAATGTTTAAGATTAATTTAAATAAATTTAATTATATAATATGAACCCTATAAAATTTTAAAAAACATATAAACTCGAACTCACACTTGGAGGAAGTAAAATACTTCCTCTTTTTTGTTGTTTTTTTTGACTTTTTGTATTATTATAGTGATATAGAAATTGGAGTGAGTTTGATGAAAAAAGCTGAAGAAGAAAAAAAGGCTAGTGAACAAATAATCAATACTGAAGCTGCTAAAGCAAAAGTAGGAGAAGTTGCAGATGCTACTAAAAAGGGTGTTAATTCTTTAGTAGAAAAAGTTAAAGGTAATAAAGCTTTACTTGCAGTTTGTTGTGCTGTTTGTGCAGTTGTAGTAATTTTATTATTTGTACTATTACTTGGAGCTTTCAACGGACCTAGCAAACCAGTTAAACAATTCTCTTCTGGAATGGTTAAACTAAATGCTAAAAAGGTTTGTAAATCATTCGCTAAAGACATGTTCGAAGACGAAGATGAATTAGAAGAATGTATTGATTCATTAGATGAAACATTCGATGATATGGATTCTGATGACAAACTTAAATCTTATAAGATTGAAAGCAAAAAGAAACTAGACAAAGATGATGTTGAAGACATCGCTGAAAAACTAGAAAAAGCATTCGACATTGACGAAAAGAAAGTTAAGAAAGTAGTTCGTTACAAAGTTAGCTTCGATGCTAAAGGTAAAGACAATGATTCTGACTTATACATCTTTGCTGCTAAGGTTAAAGGTCGTTGGTCTATCGTTGGCGTAAGCACAAGCAAAAACTTTAGAGCTGGCGGATTCGGATTCTAATAAAAAAGAATGAATAAACTTCATTCTTTTTTTATGGTATAATTATCTTACTAAGTATTTTTGTAAGGTGATTAATAATGGTTTTTAAATATATAATTGTTTTTTTAGTATCAATGGTTCCATTGATTGAACTTAGAGGAGCTATTCCAATAGCTGTAGGATTAGAGCTTAATAAAGCGATATCTTTTGCTATAGCAATAGTTGGTAATATGTTGCCTGTTCCTATAATTTATTGGTTTGCAAGAAAAGTTTTAGAGTGGGGCAAAGACAAGAAAGTTATTGGTAAATTTTTTACGTGGTGTTTATGCAAAGGTGAAAATGCTGGTAAGAAATTACAAAAGAAAGCCGGAAGAGGTTTGTACTTTGCTTTATTCTTATTCGTAGGTATTCCATTACCAGGAACTGGTGCTTGGACTGGTACATTGGCTGCTAGTATTCTTGATTTAGATTTTAAGAAAACAGTTATAGCGGTTATGGCTGGTGTCTTACTAGCTGGTTGCATAATGATGGCAATATCTTTTGGATTGTTTGAGGCGATATTCTAATGAGTACGGTTGTTTATTTAATTAGACATAGTGAAGTTGCACCGAAGAGTAATTTTAAAAGTATCAATAATCATGATAGTAAACAAATAGCAAATGAAAAATGTATTCTTTCAGTGAGTGGTGAAAAGAAAGCTGAACAATTAAGTAAACTAGAAGAATTAAAAGGTGTTAGTTCAGTTTATTCTTCATCTTATGTTAGAGCGTTGGAAACAGCTAGATATATTGCTTTAGAAAACAATTTAGTTATTAACGTTGATGATCGATTAGATGAAAGAAAAATTGGTCAACTTGGAGATATGCCAATGGCTGATTTTGAAAGATTACAAGCAAGAGATTTTGATTTTAAATTAAATGGTGGCGAATCAATTAATCAAGTTAAAAAAAGAATGTCTGATTGTTTAAAAAACATTTTGATGTTTGATTCAGAAGAGAAGATTGTTATTGTTAGTCATGCAACAGCAATTATGTCTTTATTAAGTAATTGGTGTGAAGTTGGACATAACTATGATGAAAACGTTATTTTAACATATAACGAAGAAACAATAGTTGATGGCAACTTTCAAGCACCACATGTTTTTAAAGTAACATTTGATGGCTTAAATGTACTTAATATTGAATATGTAGATATAAACAAATAAAAATAGGATTTAAATCCTATTTTTTTATTTTTCGATAAACTTTTAATAATAATGGTAAGATTAAATACCATAATGGTTTATTAATTAAATCAAATTCACCAACGAATTCAATATAATCGCCACCAATTTTTCTTTTATATTCATAAATACCAGCTAGATTTTTATATTTAGTATGTGGATCACCAACTGTTCCAAATAAATCTGCGAATTCATAATTGTTATAGAAAGCATCTTTTATAAATTCATAATATAAACGATTAACAGTTCCAGTATAAGCAGCGACTTCATCATTACCAATATATAATGACCAAGCACCAACTGTAGAATAGGTACAAATTAGCGATGCACAAGTGTATTCTTTTTTGTGTTCTTTAGCTACTTCCTTAAAGAATTCTAAGTCTTTTTCAATCTTAGCTTTACGATCTTCAAATTTCTCTTTAGCTAAATCTTTTTCTAGTTTTTCAACAATCTTAGTTGGATTTATTTTAGCATTAAATACTTTTACTAAACCTTGTTTATTTAATTCATCATAAACGCTTTTATAGTATTCATAAGTATAAGCATTAAAACCATCTTTTTTAGAGATTAATGTTATTAATTCATGGAAGGTTTTAACTTCATCAGCTTCATAGATTTCTAAATCATAGTTATAGCTTCGTTTTAATGGTTTAGCAAATGACTTAGAGAAAGTCTTTTCAACTTCGTCCCAATTGTTAAATTTATTAAAATAAGTCCTAAAGGTGTATCTTGGTTGGTTTCTTTCATATAGTTTATTGAAACCTTTATGTTTATATCCGACATTTAGAAAATCGTTAAATACTTTATAGTTATTTAAGCCACCTTCTATTTTTTTAGCTTCTTCATCTATTTCTTGGTACATAATAGGTGGATCTAATTTAAGATAGATAGCTTTTTGTTTCTTTAAATAGTTCTTTAATTCTTTAGTGAATTCTGAAAGAATCTTTTTATTAGAAAAATCCATTGTGAAACCACGAGGAGAATAAAAATAACACATGTTTAAAGGAGTAGACTTCTTAAGAAGAAGAGCAGCTGCAACAACATTGTCATTTTCATCTTTTAAACCTACATAGCATGGTTCTAGATTACGATGCTTCTTTTGAACTTGGCCCCATTCATAACTTTGCATAAAGTGATTATTTGGTGTCTTGGACCAGAAGTCACGATATTCTTTTTCGCTTAACTTCTCAATAAATTTCATAGGATCACTTCCTATTAAAAGTATATCATAATTTGTAAAATTAGACGTTTAAAATTGTAAAAGGTTGTCAATTAAAGAGTATTAAAATCCCTTAAAAATGGGGGATTGATTATAAAAAAAATTAAAAGTGTAAAAAATACACTTTTAATGTAACTATACTTGTGATATATTGAAGGTGGTAGAGAGTTATGTTGGTAAAAGGAGAGTTTTTAATATGCAAATAAAATTGATTGGTAATGACACTAAAGAAAAAGTAATAGAGGATTTAAAAACAAGATTAGACTCTATTGAAAAACAAAGTGATAAAGTTACTAAAAGCGAACTAGTTGAATTAATTAAAGAATTTGTTGCAGAAACAAAAGCTGACTTAGAAAGAGATGTTGTCTTAGAAGATCGTTTAAGAACAGTTTCAACAGCAGGTCAGTTATCTAGAGAAAAGGGAACTGTTCTAGATGTTTATAACAGAAGAACTGATGCAGAAAAGAATCTAAAACTTGCTAGTGCTGTTATCGGTTATGGACATAAAACTATAGCAGAACACGATTATTTAGTATTTGCTTTGCAAGATGTTTCTCGTTTTGTTGAACAAACATTGATTAGTTATCGTTTGACTTCATTTACAATTAAATCTGGTCGTAATGTAGACTTTAGAACAGCAGGTTATTATGTACCTGATTTTAGAGATAAAAAAGGTAACATATTACCTAATAATGATAAATTAAAAAATACATATTGCAGATATATGGATAAGATATTTGCTAGATATGGCGAATATGTAGATATGGGTGTTCCAGTTGAGGAAGCTCGTTATACATTACCATTTGGTTATAGAACAAATATTGTAATGGGATGCGATGCAAACGAATTCTTAAGAGTTACTAGTGATTTATTATATGGTAAAGCATCTCGTGTAACTGAGTTACATGAATTAGGTTTAGAATTTGAAAAGATTCTAAAAGAAAGATGTCCTTATTTAGTTTCATCTTTAGAAAAGGAAGCTAAAAATAAAAAACACCAAGATCACTTGGAATTCTTAGATGAACCATTTAAGAAAATAAATGATCATAATGCTTTAGAATGGTATAATCCAGAATTTGATTATAAAGATGAATTATTAGATGGTGTACATCTATTAAAGTGTACTGATAATCCAGATTATGTAGTAGCATGCCATGCTATTGCAAGAAGATATGGTGTTGGTATGAGAATGGCAGAGGAGATATTCCATAGAATGTCTGCTTTAGGAAATGTTACAAAAAAAGATATTGTTAGAGGTGTTTACGAAAACAGAAGAAATAGAGAACTAGAACAAGTTTCATTTACTTTTGAAACACCTATTGAGTTATCAATACTTCCACAAATGACAAGACATAGAATGCAATCATTAGAAGTGCCTGATTTCTTCCCTTTATGGAATGCTAGAAATCATTTATATCCTGCACATGATGAAGATCAAAACGCTCATATCGATGAAAACGAATATGAAGAATTATTTGAAAATAATGCTTTAATGCTAGAAGAATTTAAAAAAGAAGGCATTAGAGATGAAGATTTAATTTACTTCTATCTAGGTGGCAATGCAACTAATGTCTTAACAACGATGAACTTAAGAGAACTAATTTGGTTTAGCAAGATGAGAAGTTGCAATAAAGCACAAAAGGGAATTAGAAATATCTCAAATCAAATGGTTGATGAAGTAAGTAAGGTTTCTTCAACTATCGGTTCATTACTTGGACCTACATGTAAGGTGGATGGATATTGTCCTGAAGGAAAAGATAGTTGTAAATTACGTGGGGTAGTTGTTTTAAAGAAAGAAAAGAAAGATTAGTCTTTCTTTTTTGCTTGAATTTTGATAGTATATAGGTCGTAAGTAGGTGATATAATGCTAGATTACAGAATAGTTGGTGCTAAAGAAAAAGATACTGATATTTTAAATAGTATTAAACTAGTTACAATGATTGATGATGAAATGGATAAAGTTTTATCATTTAAAGAAAAAGAAAAGATTAAAAAAAGTGTTGAAAAAAATATTGATATTAATTGTGAAGAATACAAATTAATTATGGTAGATAATAAAGTGGCTGGTGCTTTCTTAGTTTTACCATATGATGATGGCTATATTATTGATGAAATCTATTTATTTAAAGAATATCGTAACCATCTAATAGGAACTAACATTATTACGAAACTTAAAAGAGAATATAAAAATTTATATATATGGGTATATAAGAATAATAATAAAGCTATTAGATTATTTGAAAGATTAGGTTTTGTATTAGTTACAACTGGTCGTACTCAAATATATAAATTTGAAAATGTTTATAACCAAATTAAGGATAAGTTAGCTAGTATTAAGTTGGGTTATAGAGATAAACAAGGAAGTAAATATTCTTGTTATGTTGATAATTTTAAAGAGATTTTCTACTTACAAAGTCCTAAACAATTACTAGAAAGTAAAATAGGATGTTGTTTTGATCAAGTTGAATTAGAAAGAGAATTAATATCTAGATTAGGTGTTGATTGCCGTACTTATTTTGTTTCTTATCCAGATGAAGAAACAGATTATACACATGCTTTCTTAATTTACAAAGATAGTAAGAAATACTATTGGGTTGAAAATGCTTGGTTAAAATATAAAGGTTTACACATCTATAATAGTAAAGACGAATTATTTGATGATGTATTAGAAAAATTCGTTGCTACGATTCCTGATGGTGACTTTAAAAAAGTTAAATTATATTTATTTGAAAAACCTAGATACGGAATTAATTACTCAAAATATTTATCTAATTGTATGAGTAATAGAAGTATTAAAGTTAAATAGTGTCTAAGATTGAAGCTATGGCTTTAATCTTTTTGTATATTTGATATACTTTATTAAGAGAAGTGATGACGATGAAAATAATAGTTAGAGAAGCTAAAGAGAATGAAGCATTAAAATTAAATGAATTCTTAACAAAATTAATTCATTATGAAGCTAATCTTTATGATAAAAATACTAGTCCAACAGTTGAAATTCATGATTATTTTGAAAGAAGAGTTGAAAATCCAGGATTTACTAATTTAGTAGCAATAGTCGATGATAAATTGGTAGGTTTTTTACATGCTAGTTCAAATTATAATGGTATTAAACTACAAGAGGAAACAAAGATTCACTTTATGTTTATTGAAGAAGAATATCGTCATCAAGGAATTGGAACAAAACTAATGGAAGAGTATTTAAAACAAGCTAAAGAAAAGGGAATTAAGTTTGTTGAAATTAATCATTATATAGGAAATCATGAGAGTGAAGAATTATATAAGAAGTTTGGTTTTGAACCATTAACAATAGATAGACGTTTAGAATTATAGGAGGGAAAAATGAAGATAATTTTAATTGGTGGTAAAGCAAATAGTGGAAAGGATTCAACAGCTGAATATATTGATGAATACTATCGTAGTAGAGGGTTAGATGTCGTTAATATTCAGATTGCATATTATATTAAAATGTATGCTAAACAAATAGCTAAATGGGATGGAGATAATGAAACTAAACCAAGACAGTTATTACAAGATTTAGGTACAGAATTAATAAGGAAACAAATAGATGAATATTTCTTTATTAAAAGAATTATTCAAGATATTGATATATATTCAAGATATTTTGATATCATTACCATTAGTGATGGAAGATTACCAGAAGAATTTGCTGCTATTAAATTAGCATATCCCGAAACAGTTACTGTTCACGTAACAAGACCAGGATATGTATCCCATTTAACCAAAGATCAAAAAGCCCATGTTACAGAAGCTTTAGTAGATGAAATAGAATATGATTATGATGTTGTAAATGATGGTACATTAGATGATTTACAAAAAAAAGCTATTGAACTTGTTCAACAAATTGAAAAAGAAACTAAATTTGAAAGACATGTTGTAAAAAGACCAATAGTAAAAGAAGACTAGTAATCTTCTTTTTTTATGTTATAATACACATCAACAAGGGGATTTATATGGCGAATGAGGATATTATATTAGCGCAAAAAGTAATAAGTTTGGCTGATTCTAATTTATTATTTGATAAAGCATTCCATACTTATTCTGGTATTTATTTAACTAGCAATGAATATTGTAGTGGTTTTCAAAAGTTTTTAAATAATAGAGAAAAAATAATTAGTGTTATTGCATCTGGGGATCAAATACTAAATTGTATTTTAGGTGGGACAAAAAAGATTGATTCTTTTGATATAAGTATCTTTCCTAAATATTTTTTAAGATTAAAGATGGCAGGAGTACAAGCTCTTACTAAAGAGGAATTTATTGATTTCTTTTTTGGCAATATAAGACCAGATGATTATTATGATGATTTGTATCGAAAGATGAGAATATTCTTAGATCAAGAGAATAGAGAATTCTGGGATAGTTTATTTGATTTCTTTGATTGGTATGATATGGTTCATTCTACTTTATTCTCCTCTGAACCTTTTGTTACTAACCATGTTGTAGAATATAATACTTATTTACAAGGTGATAATTATCGCTTGTTAAAAAAGATGATTAAAGATGTTGATGTAACAACAAGAGAAGGAGATATCTTAGATATTTATTCTACTTTTAAAGGTGAATATGATTTAGTTTATTTATCAAATATTATTTCTTATGTTGATATTAATAGATATAAAGCAATGCTAGATAAATTTAATCTAACTGATCAAGGGATTATCTTAACTTATTTATATGTAAGAGATGGTCAATTAGTTAGGATGTTTAATAGTGATAAAGTTAGATTTGAATCTGTAGAAGGAGCAACTTCTTCCTTAATGATTCAGCATAGATAATGTTTGACAATACATGCAATTAGTTTTAAAATACGGGTATAAATGTTGATTGAGAAGAGTATTATTTTTCAGTTTACAGAGAGTTAGTGGAAGGTGGAAACTAATAACGAGAAAAATAAGAAGACACTCAGGAGTTGATTATAGAAATATAATCCGGTGAAAACCGTTATCATAAAAGAGATTACAAATGTAATAATTTGGGTGGTACCGCGGAATTAACTAGTTTTCGTCCCTTGTGGAGGATAACTAGTTTTTTATTTTAAGAAAGGGTGTATTTAATGAAAAAAGTTTACAATGAAACAGTAGATATTAAAGCTGTTGGTAAAACTGTTACTTTAGCTGGATGGGTAGCTAAGAAACGTGACTTAGGAGGTTTATTATTTATTGATTTACGAGATAGAACAGGAATAATTCAATTAGTAGTAAATCCAGATAATAAGAACTATAAAATTGCTGATTCTTTAAAGAACGAATATGTTATTGAAGTTACTGGTAAAGTAGTTGAAAGAAGTAGTAAGAATCCTAATTTAAAAACTGGTGATATTGAAATCGAAGTAGAATCTTTAGAAATATTAAATACTTGTGAAGAATTACCATTTCCAATTGTTGATGAACTTAATACATCAGATGATAATAGATTAAAATATCGTTATCTAGATATCAGAAGAAATAAGTTAAAGAATAATTTATTCTTAAGAAATGAAGTATTACACTTTTTAAGAAATAAGATGTATGACTTAGGATTTACAGAAGTTCAAACACCAATTTTAACAGCATCTTCACCAGAAGGAGCTCGTGACTTTGTTGTTCCTTCAAGAGTTTATCCAGGAAAGTTCTATGCTTTACCACAAGCACCACAAATTTATAAAGAATTATTAATGGTTGGTGGTTTTGAAAGATATTTCCAAATAGCACCATGCTTTAGAGATGAAGACCCTCGTGCTGATAGAACACTAGAATTCTATCAATTAGACTTAGAGATGTCATTTGTTGATGAAGAAGATGTTTTAAATGTAGGAGAGGAAATTTTCTATGATACATTTACTAAATTTAGTAATAAGAAAGTATCACCAAGACCATTTAGAAGAATTCAATATAATGACGCTATAGATTTATATGGTTCTGATAAACCTGATTTAAGATTTGGTATGGAAATTCAAGATATTACTGAAGTATTTAAGAAGACTGAATTTACAGTATTTAGAAATGTTATTGATGAAGGCGGTATGATCAATGCAATTGTTGCAAAGAATGCTGCAGATAAATATTCAAGAAAACAATTAGATGAATTAACTGAATTTGTTAAGGGTAAAAAAGCTTTTGGTTTAGCTTACTTAAAGATTGCTGATGAAATAACAGGTTCTATTGCTAAAGTAGTTAGTGAAACCGAAGTTAAAGAATTAAAGAAACAATTAGAATTAGAAAATAACGATTTAGTTTTAATAATTTGTGGTCCAAGAAAAATTGTTAAACCTGCTTTAGGTCAATTAAGATTAAAAGTTGGTGAAGAACTAGGTTTAATGGATCCTAATAGATTAGAATTATGTATTGTTAATGACTTCCCAATGTTTGAGTGGGATGAACAAAGAGAAAAATGGGATTTCTGTCATAATCCATTTAGTTTACCTCATGGTGGAATTCATGCTTATGATGATACTTCTAATTTAGAGAGTAT
>JAEEGL014294835.1_pt1 | contig 17948 bp, 13 predicted proteins | sample 9134231 | NCBI WGS metagenome assembly JAEEGL01 (sample SAMN16246548, study PRJNA631951) | gut metagenome | biome: gut microbiome; feature: rumen; material: fiber-attached | host: Bos | place: Iran: Karaj | collected 2018-10 | reverse complement strand
CCTAAAGTACATAAAAAACAACTATTTTCTTTTTTTTTCGCAAAAATGGGTGTATAATATAAAGCAATGTGGTGGTTGAGCTTGTTGAAACCACTTTTTTAAGGAGTTTGTAATGGCAATGAGATTAGTAACACGTTCAGATTTTGATGGCCTTGTTTGTGGCGCTTTACTTTTGGAGGCAGGTGTTATTGATACCTGGAAATTCGCACATCCAAAAGACCTTCAGGATGGACTTGTAGAGATAACAGAAAATGACTGTCTTGCAAACGTTCCTTTTGTTCCTGGTTGTGGTCTTTGGTTTGATCATCACTCTTCTGAATTTGAAAGACAGGAGCTTGAAGGAAAATACAAGGGTGAAAGTCGCATCACTCCTTCTTGTGCACGAATTATTTATGAATACTACGGCGGAAAAGAAAAGTTCCCTAACTTTGATGACATCATGGAAGCTGTAGATAAAGTAGACTCTGGTAATCTCACAATCGACGAAATCCAGAATCCTAAGGGCTGGATCTTAGTTGGCTTCCTCATGGACCCACGAACAGGTCTTGGCCGCTGGCGTGAATTTACTGTTCCAAACTATGCGCTTATGGAAAAGCTCATGGTTGCATGTCGTGATAAATCAACAGAAGAAATTCTTGCAATGCCTGATGTTCAGGAGCGTATTGCTGTTTACAATGAACAGACAGAAAAGTTCAAGGAAATGGTAAAGGCTCACACACGCACAGAAGGAAACCTCATTATTTCAGATCTTCGCGGAGTTGATCCAATCTATACTGGTAACCGCTTCATGATTTACAGTATGTATCCACAGCAGAATATTTCTGCATGGATTGTAAGTGGTCGTGGAGGACAAGGTTGTTCTGCAGCTTGTGGTTACAGCATCCTTAATAGAACAAGTAAGGTAAACGTTGGCAGCCTCATGCTCAAGTATGGTGGCGGTGGTCACGAAAAGGTTGGAACATGTCAGTTCACAAATGAGAATATGGATACTGATCTTCCAAAAATGCTCAAAGAATTATCGGAGATGGCAAACGCATAGGAATATATGCCTGCAAGAAAAAGATTAGGTGTAGTTACTGTCTGCCCCGAAAGCGATTTTCAACAAAGAGTTCTGTCTGGCATTTACGCTCAAGCAGTTCAGTACAATTATGATGTTTTCGTATTTTCTCCATTGTCACATGTGTCAACAAAATCAAAGGATCATGTAAAAGGTGAATTGAATATTTTCAATCTCATTAACTTTGATCTTCTTGATGCTGTTATTATTACGCCTGTCCCAATGCAAGAAGAAGGAACAACTTATATAGTAGAAAATCTTCTTAAGCAGTTTAAGGAAAAATGCAAGGTTCCAGTTGTTTCTATTGATGCAACCTTTGGCGATTATCCTGTTATACGTACAGACGAAAAATCTCCTTTTGCACAAATCACAGATCACCTTATTGATGTTCACGGCTGTAAAAATATTGCTGTTCTTAAAGGCTCTGATTCTTTTGAAGGTTCATCGGCTCGTCTTGAAGGAATAGTTGAATCAATGCAGCGACATGGTCTTCATCTGAATATGTCGCAGGTATACGATGGCGATTACTGGTACACAAGTGGTGAAAATCTTGGCAAAAGATATTTGAGTGGTGAGCTGCCGTTGCCGGATGCAGTAATTTGTTTGTCTGATTATATGGCAATCGGTCTTACAAACACTCTTATAAAAGGCGGTATAAAAATTCCTGAGCAGGTAATTGTAACTGGCTTTGATGCAGTTGCCGAAGCAAGCATGAATGATACGCCTGTAACAACTTATCAGCCATATACCTTTGATACAGCGGCCAGAGCAGTAAATCTTATTCATTCTCAATTGTCACCAAAGGCAAAAGAAAAGCCTGTAAAAATGAATAAGAATCGTCTCCTTTGTATTGGTGCTACCTGCGGATGTCCAGAGGATGAGGCATATACTCATTCAAGAATCCGTCAGAATCAGTATATGCTCCAGCAGAATTTCAACGACAAAACAATCTGGAACGGAATTGGAATAGGAACACTTTTTGAAAGCTATACAAACGAGATTCTTACAGGAACTTCTTCAACAGGGGAGTGCCTTTTAAAAATCTATGAATCAAAATATCTTGTTCAGCCGTATGAATATTTATTCCTTTGCTTAAATCAAAACTGGGCTGATTCTGATTATGATTTTGAAGAAGGCTATTCAGAACAGATGAATATGTGCCTCTTTGCCGATAGACTTAAAAAATATCCAGGTACCGAAAATCACGTTTTTTATGGCTCTGGACACGAAAAGCTTTTCCCTGTTAAACAAATGCTCCCGGATTTTGCATTGAAAGAAAAATCAGAAGAACCTCAGGTTTATTATTTCTTCCCTGTTCATTTTAATACAATAAGTTTGGGATATATGATTTTGCAGAATAATCTTTCGCAGGAATATATTCCGGGGCTGGTTTTCCGTAACTACGTAAGAATGATTAATAATGCACTTGAAATGTCTCGTACAAGAAATAAAATCATTTCGCTTTCTGAGCACGACATGATGACAAATCTTTACAACAGACGCGGACTTAATCATGCAGTAAGTGTTATGAATGCACGTGCACAAAAAGGCGATAAGTGGCTTGCAATAGTTGCCGATATGGATGGACTAAAATTCCTGAACGATAATTTTGGACATTCAAAGGGTGATGAAGGCTTGAACTTTATAGCCGATACAATGCGTCATATTGCAGATCCTGAAGAAGCTTGTGTTCGTAACGGTGGTGATGAATTTGTAATTGCGGGGCTTGGTAAATATACCGCAAAAGAAATAGATGCCAGAATAAAGAATTTCAATAAACTCATTGATGACTACAATAAAAACAGTCCTGTTCCGTTTAATGCAAGTATTGGTTACTGCATAAAGGCCTGGGGCGCAAACGATGCCTTTGAAAAAGCACTTGAACAGGCCGACGTAAACATGTACCTGGACAAACGCCGTAAAAAGAACCGAAGATAGTCAACACTGTGGTCCCTGAGCTTGTCGAAGGGCCAAAAACACCAAGCAATAGCTATATTGTCCCCCCTGCCTCTTTTATGATAAAATGACGAAATCATTTTTCTGAGGTAGATTATGAAACGCATTATCACAGTTCAGGATATTTCTTGTGTGGGTAAGTGCTCTCTTACAGTTGCACTCCCAATCATTTCTGCAATGGGTGTAGAAGCAAGTGTTCTTCCTACAGCCGTTCTTTCTACACATACAGCTTTCAAAGGCTTTACCTTCCGCGACCTTACAAGCGACATTCAGCCAATCTGCGATCACTGGAAGGCAGAAAAAATCCATTTTGATGCAATTTATACTGGTTACCTCGGATCTTTTGAACAGCTCGATTTAATGCACAAGCTCATTGCCGATTTTGGCGGTGGTGACACCCTTACAATTGTAGATCCATGCATGGCCGATAACGGAAAGCTTTATACAGGCTTTACACAGGATTTTGCTTTTGCAATGGCAAAGCTCTGCGGCAAGGCAAACGTAATTGTTCCAAATCTTACAGAAGCAAGCTATATGTTAGGCATTCCTTATAAACAGTCTGGTTATGATGAAGATTATATAAAGGATATTCTTAAAAAGCTCGCCGCTCTTGGTGCAAAGAAAATTGTACTCAAAGGTGTAGAGTTCGCAGAAGATCAAAAAGACCTTAAGGGCATCACCGGAAAAATAGGAATTGTTTCTTATGATTCTGAAGCAGACACTTTTGACTGGTATTTCCACAAAAAAATGCCTGTAAGCTTCCACGGAACTGGTGATATTTTTGCAAGTGTACTTACCGGTGCCCTTATGCGCGGTCTTTCTTTGCAAAAATCATATTCTCTGGCTGCAGATTTTGTAGTTGAGTCAATAAAAGAAACCTTAAGCCACGAAAATTACAACTGGTACGGCGTAGACTTCGAAGCCGCATTCCCATTTTTATTAAAATGTTTGGGGGCCCTGAGCCTGTCGAAGGGCAATTAAACGGAGTTTTTATGAAAAAAATAACAATCCTGGATTCAACATTACGAGACGGTGCCCAGGGCGAAGGTATAAGTTTTTCGGTAAAAGATAAAATCCACATCTGTCAGGCTCTTGATGAACTTGGAATTCAGTATATAGAAGCAGGAAACCCTGGAAGTAATCCAAAAGATATGGAATTTTTCCAGGAAATAAAGAAGGTCCCTCTTAAAACTGCCCAGGTTTGTGCTTTTGGTGCTACCCGTCGCAAAGATACAACATGCGAACAGGATGCACAGCTGCAAAGCCTCCTTAATGCACAGACAGATACAGTAGTAATTTTTGGTAAATCCTGGGATTTTCAGGTAAAAGAAATAATCAAAACAACGCTCGAAGAAAATCTTCTGATGATTAAACAAACCTGCGAGTATCTTAAAAAGAACGGGCGCACAGTTTTTTACGATGCAGAACACTTTTTTACAGCATACGAACAGAACAAGGATTATGCACTTCAAACTTTACAGGCCGCAGTTGATGGCGGGGTAGAGGTAATCTGTCTTTGCGAAACAAAAGGCGGCTTTATGATTGATGAATGCCGTAAAGCAGTTGCAGAAGTTGTTGCAAAGTTTGGAGACAAAGTTCAGATTGGTATTCACACACATAATGATTGCGGATTAGCTGTAGCAAATTCTTTAGTAGCAGTTTCAGAAGGTGCAACTCATGTTCAGGGCGTTCTTCTTGGCTTTGGAGAACGCACAGGAAATGCAAATCTTTCAACAATAATCCCAGATCTTCAGCTTAAAATGGGTTATGAGTGTATTCCTGCCGGAAATATGAAAAAACTCACCGCAATTTGTAATCAGGTTGCCGAAATCACAAACATCAGCATGAATCAGCAGTCTCCTTATGTAGGAAAATCTGCTTTTGCACACAAAGCAGGCATGCACATTGACGCAGTTCTTAAAAATCCTTTTGCCTACGAGCATATAGAGCCCGAGGTTGTAGGAAATAACCGCGTATTCCTCATGAGTGAAGTTGCAGGCCGCGCAACAATAATAGAAAAAATCAATCGTTTTGCACCTCAAATCAAAAAGGATGATGAGGTTGTAGAAACAATAATTGCCCGCATGAAGGAGCTCGAAAAGCAGGGCTATCAGTTCGAAGGTGCCGATGGAAGCTTTGAATTGATGGTTCGCAAGGTTTTAGGCCAGTATCAGCCTTTCTTTAAGCTTCATTATTACACAACAAACGGTTCAAATCCTCGTCCAGAAGAGGGTGTTTGCTGTTGTGCCCAGACAAAGGTAGAAGTAGACGGCCAGATAGAAATTACAGCAGGTGAGGGTGATGGACCTGTAAATGCACTTGATATTGCACTCCGCAAGGCTTTGGAAAAGTTTTATCCTTTAGTTTCACAAATCCGCCTTGTAGACTTCAAGGTTCGTGTTTTGGATGGTCAGGCCGCCACTGCAGCCAAGGTTCGCGTAATCATAGAAAGTACCGACGGCCAGATGAACTGGACAACCGTAGGAGTTTCCGCTGACCTTATTGAAGCTTCATGGATTGCCCTGTCTGATTCTTTCGAATACAAGCTGATCCGCGATATTGAGAAGCATTATAAGAAGATAATTTGATTCTGAGTCCTAATAATTCAACTTTTCAGGGGTATTTGTCGATAATACTAGAACATAGAGAGTTTATTTGATAGGGAAAATACGGTTAATCCGGCAGTTAAAAAAATAATAACGAAATGTTTTTTTTTTGTTGACTTCTGAATAATACCGTGTTAAGATAATACAAAAGGGTTTATGCATTAAAGGTCGTTGGCCTGTATAAACTTTTTAAAAAAAAAGGAGGATTTTTTTAAATGAAAAAAATCGTAGGAATTTTAGCAGTAGCAGCTCTTTTCGCTACTTCTGTATTTGCATCAGATATTTCTGCTGCAACAAAAATCGAAGGAAAGATTTTTGCACAGAATGGTACATCAAAACAGATGGATATGTTGTCTCAGGGCAACGGTAGCCATGACTATGCAAATCCAAACCTTACAATGAGCATTGCTGATGACCAGGCTGGTGCAACAGTAAAACTCAGTACAGATGGTGGCGATACAGCTATCAAAATGACAACACAGACAATCTGGTTCAAACCAGTTGATGCTTTGAAGATTTCTGTTGGTAACTATGACTTGGCTTTGAACAAGGAACAGATTAAATGGACAGAATCTATCACAGGTCTTGGTGGAAACGGTTTCGTATTCTCTATCAATGCTGATGCTGTATCTTTCGATATCTTCTTGAACGAAGGAAACGGTGGTGCATTCTGGATGTCAAAGCCTGATGGAGCTGATCCTGCTCTTAAAGAATTTGGTTTCAAATTCGGATTTGCTGGCGACTTCGGAAACATTGGTGCATTTGTTGACATCAACAGAACAGGCAACAGATGGACATATCATGACGCTCTTGCTCACATCGATCAGAAAGCTGACACAATCAAGAATGTTATGTTCGGTGCTGGATACCGCAACAACTTCAGCGGAATCGATGCATTCGTAAACGTAGTTGGATACATGGGCGACAAGTTCGATTGGATCCGCCCAGAAGTTTGGGTAAAAGGATCTGCTGATGCTTTCGGTTATGCATTGTTCGCAGCTCCATGTATCTGGGTTAACTCAGATCTTAACAAAGATTTCGAAATGCAGCTCGTAGCTAAACTTTCTTATGCTCTCGACGGAGCTACAGCTTATGCTCAGTTCGATTCAAAGAATCTCTTGGCTGATACATTCGCTGCTGAAGTTAAACTTGGTGCTTCAGGTAACGTAGGTGCTATGGGATGGAACGCTTGGCTCCAGCTTGATGTTGCTGACAAGACAAACATCTCTGTACCATTCGAATTGACAATGGGCTTCTAATTCTAGCCTGACAGATCAATTCTGAATTATAAAGCGTCTTCCGAAAGGGAGGCGCTTTTTTTATTTAAATATCAGATTTTTAGTCCCGTTTACAAATCAATCAAAGTCCATTATAATTTTTATATTAAATAGAATATTTGAAAATTTTACGGAGTTATTTATGCTTAAAAGAAAAAATATCATTGCAACAACTGCTGCAATAGTTTCATTATTGTTAATTTGTTCTTCATGCCAGACAACAAAAGATGAAGAACCTTCTGTAGACGGTTATACAACAAAAGTTGAAATTACAGAAAATGACGAGGTTGAAACAATTACCGAGTCAGAAATTGAAACCGAAATCAATGCAGAAGCAGATGAAGTATCTGTTGTTGAAGAGGAAGAACCTTCAGACGCAGATTCTGATGTTTATATAGATGATGAAACTCAGGCAACAACAACAACAAAGAAGAAAAATCCTGTAAAGAACTTTTTTACATTTGGTAACAAAGATGATTTTATCCGTATGGATGAAACAACAAAGGTTATAACAAAGGAAATGAAAGGGCTTACCGAAAAGGAAGCAGAATTAGTTATTCGCACCGATAGTGACATGGCTGGTTTTGGTTTCTCAATCATGGGTGCTTACTACATTATTCAAATGGACGCACCTGCAAGAAAGCAGCTTGCAAAGAATGCAAAGCGTTATTTTGATGATTTTGAAAATAAACGTCTTATAAGAAACAAAAAGAGTACGCTTAAAGCATACGGTTCCATTCCATATCAGTTGAACTGGGGAACATTCTCATCATCTACACCAAACAATGGTAAAGGAAGCGGCAATTGCGGTTACGAATTTGTAAAAAATCAACCATACTTTACAATCTTCAATTATGCCTTCCCAAATGACTATTATGAAAAGGCTGGTGATGCAACAACAAGGGAATCAGCTTCGGTAAAAGTTTACTTCACCCGCGCTCAGTTAAAGTCACTTATTGAAGCCCTTTCAGATGAAAATCTAAGCCAGTATTATTAATAAATTATGTGAGATTTAATCTGATGACATAATACTTACATGTGAAAAAAAATATAAAAAGCGTCTTCTTTAAAAGACGCTTTTTTTTTATTAAATAAATTTTTATTTTTTTTAAATACAATTTTCCAACTTTAATCTTTGACTACACTTAATACTTAATACCTTTAGCCCTGAAAAAGTTATATAGGGTTGCGGAGCTTATATGAAAATATTCGATCATGTAAGTCTTGGTATAACCATCTTTGAGCATACGCCTGATTTCTTTTTCTTTATCTGCAAGTTTCAAACTGGAGTTTTTTCTTCCTTTTGGTCTACCCAGTTTTTTGCCTTCGGCTTTACGACGTTTCAAAGCTTCGGTAGTTCGTTCAGCAATAAGGTTTCGCTCAATCTCTGCAGAAATACTAAATGCAAATGCAAGGACCTTGCTCTGCAAATCCTGCCCAAGGCTATACCCTTCCTTTACTGTATGAACAACAACTTCGTTTTCCATAAGGCTGTTCAGAATTGACATTATCATAAACATTGAACGCCCAAGCCTTGAAAGCTCCGAACAGATAATGGCATCTCCTTTGTGTACGCAGCGGATCAATTTGCCAAGATTCCTTTTATCCGGCGAAACCGTTCCACTGATGGTTTCTTCAATCCATTTATCAATAGTAATTTTTTGAGCTTTTGCATAACCAATAATCTCAAACCGCTGATTCTCCACAGTCTGTTTGTCTGTACTAACACGAATGTAACCGTAAGTCATAATTTCACCTCTTGTTAAAAATTTGTAAAGAGTAGTATAGTTCTGAAATCGAAAAATACAAATACTCGAAAAAAAATAAATTTTTACTAACTTTTTCATTTTAATCCATAAATACTATCTCCTATTTTCATTTAAAAAAAACGGAGGATTTTTTTAAATGAAAAAAATCGTAGGAATTTTAGCAGTAGCAGCACTTTTTGCTACTTCTGTATTTGCATCAGATATCTCTGCTGCAACAAAAATTAAGGGAACAATATTCTCACGCGGTGCTGATGAGACTGTTAAATTGTTTCAGCAGAATAATGACAGCCATGACTATGCAAATCCAAACTTGTCAGTAAGTATTTCTGATGACAATTTTGGTGCTAGTTTGAAGCTTACAACTGATGGTGGAAACAAAAACGTTGCTCAGACAACACAGACAATCTGGTTCAAACCTGTTGATGCTTTGAAGATTAGCGTTGGTAGTTATGACCTCGCTTTGAACAAAGAACAGATTGACTGGACAGAATCTGTAACAGGTCTTGGTGGAAACGGATATGTATTCTCTATCAATGCTGCAGGTGTTGGTCTTGATTTCTTCTTGAATGAAGGTTCTGGAGATGATTTCTGGTTCTCAAAGGCAAAAGCAGCTGATGATCCAACTCTTAAAGAATTTGGTTTCAAATTCGGATATAGTGCAGACTTCGGTTCAATTGGTGCATTTGTTGACATCAACAGATTAGGTAAACGCTGGACATATCATGACTGTTTGGTAACAACAGGTAATGGTGGTCCTGCATTTGATGCTAAAGCTGAAGGCGCAATCAAAAATATGTTGTTCGGAGCTGGATATAACAACACATTCGGTGGTGTTAAGACATTCTTGAACGTAGTTGGATACATGGGAGAAAACTTCGATTGGATCCGTCCAGAACTTTATGTTTCTGGTTCAGCTGATGCATTCGGATACTCATTGTTCGCTGCTCCAGTTATCTGGACAAACTCAGATCTTAACAAAGATTTCGAAATGGAACTTGTTGCAAAAGTTACATATGCTCTTGATGGATTCACTCCATATGCATACTTCAAATCAAACAACCTCTTAGCTGAAACATTCACAGCAACAGTTAAACTTGGTGCAAATGGTAGCGTAGGTGGTATGGGATGGAACACATGGCTCCAGCTCGATGTTGCAGACAAGACAGCTATTTCTGTACCATTCGAATTGACAATTGGATTCTAATCCTAGTCTAAAGATTAATTCTTAAAGACAAAAAGCGCCTTCTTAGGAAGGCGCTTTTTTTTATTTATCCACAACAACATATAAAATTATTTTTTTCCATAACTATAAATACGATTAGTACAGGGTTATATGAATATATAAAGTGTCTTCTATATATTGTTAAACAATAATTGAAAAATTGTTAGATAAATATTTCTTATTTTTTATGTTTGAATACATTTAAATACTTAAAATAAACGCAAAATTGGAAAATTTACTGATAATTTCTCGTTACAACGGTAAAAAACAACGATAAATCCGTCGTTATATAAAAAAAGCGTCTTCCTTCCGGAAGACGCTTTTTTTCAATTAGGAATCATTCTCTATTCTAAAATTAGAGACCAATTGTGAATTCAACTGGGATAGAGATGTTTGTTGTATCTTTAGCGAGGCCCTGAGCTGTGTCGATCTGAACCCATGCATTCCATCCCATAGCACCTACAGAACCAGTTGCACCAAGTTTAACTGTTGCTGTAAACTTATCTGCCATAAGATTCTTATCGTTGAAGTAAACATATGGTGTAATTCCATCCATAGCATATGTAAGTTTTACTGTAAGTTCACATTCTGCATCTTTGTTAAGATCAGAGTTTGTGTAGATAAGTGGAGCTACGAACAAAGCATATCCGAATGCATCAGCTGAACCAGCAGCATAAAGTTCTGGACGAATCCAGTTGAACTTTTCACCCATATCGCCTACTACGTTCAAGAAAGCATCTACTCCACTGAAGTTGTTGCGATATCCAGCACCGAACAAGATATCTTTTTTAGCCTTGTCAGTAAAATCTGTGAATTTTGCAAAAGCACCAATGTTACCGAAATCAGCAGCATAAGCAACTTTTACAAAGAAAGGAGTAAGAGCTGCATCTGTACCATCAGCCTTTGAAATCCAGTATCTTTCGTTAGCTTCAATACCGAAATCAATTGCGAGACCTGAAGCACCTACTGATAACAAATATCCCTTTCCACCAAGACCAGTCTTTGATTCTGTCCAGTCAATCTGTTCTTTGTTCAAAGCAATATCATAATCACCAACAGTAATCTTCAAAGCATCAATTGGTTTGAACCAAATTGTCTGTGTAGTTACTTTTGGAGCAGAATAAGTACCGCCACCATAGTTGTCTGTTGTGATCTTTACTGTAGCACCAGCCTGGTCATCAGAAATGCTCATAGTGAAATTTGGATTAGCATAATCATGGCTATCATTTCTCTCTGAGAACATTCTCATTCCTTTGAAGCCAACCTTTTCTACTCCATTATCATTCCAAGTAGATTCACCATTGAAGAACAAATCTCCACGAATTTTTGTTGCAGCAGAAATATCTGATGCAAATACAGAAGTAGCAAAAAGAGCTGCCACTGCTAAGATTCCTACGATTTTTTTCATTTAAAAAAATCCTCCGTTTTTTTTAAAAGAGGAAAGAGGGTGGAAAATATAGGAATTTTGTGGATGGTGTAAATATAACAAAAAATTATATTTTAAAAATATTCTTATTTATCCCATTCAACAAGTACGCTGCGGTCGTCTTTGTTGGGGATGCGCTGGTAGATGATGCAGTCGGCTTTGTGGATTGAGACGCCTTTTGTTCTGGTTACGTAGCCTACTATTAGGTCGGGATAGTGCGGGTGGCAGCATTGGGCTAGGTTGTATAATACATTTTTTTCGCCTTGAACTAAGACTTTCTTTTCTGGATATGAAACTTCCTGGGGAGGAATGCCTCGCTTTGGGCGGCGCTTTTTCTGAGGTTGATCAGATGCAGCATTTTCTGGTGTGGTGCCTGTTGTTGTTGTAACTGTATTTGAGGCGGTTATTCTTTCGCTGAAGGTTGGGTCGTTGGCCATGAGCCAGGAATGGATTTTCTGGTGGGCCTTTGTTGTTTTTACAATGTTCAGCTGGGCCTCTGTTGGGTGCGCCTGAGGATTCGTTATAATTTCAATAATCTGGGTGTTTTTAAGAGGCCTGTTTAATGGAATGATTTTTCCATCGGCTTTGGCACCTACTATTTTTTCACCAATTCCTGAGTGAATGGCGTATGCAAAATCTATGGCTGTGGCACCGGCACGTAAACGCTTTACATCTCCTTTTGGAGTGAATACATAAATCTCGTCTCCAAGTAATTCGTCTTTAAGCTCAGAGAAAGATTTATCATCAGAAAGGGATGCCTGTTTGAGCGCCTGGAGCCTGTTCATAATATCAAGCTTATCTTCTTCGACAAGGTCTTTGTTTGTTCCCTTTTTATACAACCAGTGAGATGCAATTCCGTGCTCGGCCATGTTATGCATGTCTACTGTTCTAATTTGTATTTCAAGAGGCTTTCCTTCGCAGATTACTGTTGTATGAAGCGACTGATATCCGTTTGATTTTGGCATTGCAATATAATCTTTAAAACGTCCATCTAATGGCTTCCAAAGGCTGTGAACTATTCCAACAAGCGCATAACATTCTGCAGAGGTCTGGCACAATATTCGAAGGGCAAGTAAATCATAAAGCTCACTTGCTTCCTTGTTGCGTTTGCGCATCTTTTGATAAATAGAATAAAAATGCTTGGCGCGGCTTTGGATTGTAACAGTGAGGCCTACCTTTTGAGTTGCCTTTAATATTGCCTGTGTTGCTTTTCCTAAATATTCTGCGCGTTCTTCGGCAGTTTGACTTACTATATTTTTTATCTGCAAGAAAGCATCTGGGTTTGTGTACTTTAGGCTCAGATCTTCAAACTCGTTTTTTTCGGCCTGCATTCCCATTCGTTCTGCAAGAGGGGCCCATACTGCAATTGAAGCTTCTGCAATAACCTTCTGATATTCGCGGCGGATATTCTTGATGTTTCGCATTCGGTCAAGTCGGTCTGCAAGTGTAATGAAAATTATTCTTACGTCATCAGACATTGCGAAAAACATTTTTCTGATTGCATCTGACTGATGGATTGTTTTTGTGTTTATAGGGATATTTAAAATTTTATTTGTTGTTTCTGTAATGTCGGCAACTGTGTCTCCAAACTCAGCGCGTACCTGATCTGTTGTAACTCCGTACTGATTGATTGAATGCAAAAGTGCCGAAATGATTGTAGGGCAGTCGAGCTTATTCTGAGAAAGTATATCTGCCACTCTGAGTGGATGAACATAATAAGGCTCTCCGCTTGAACGTGTTATGTCTTTTGTTTTATCTACGAGGAGTGACCATGCTCTTGAAATATCAGACTGTTCTTCGGGGGTGAGGTAATCATGTGCTGTAAAGAATTCCTGGAGCAATGCAGCAGGATCGCTTTTATCTGATGTAAAAACTTGCTTTGTACTCATGTTACCTCCCGTTTAGTTTTTTTGCAGGCTGTTCATTTCTACAACTCTAAGCTGGCCTTCTAAATCTTTATGAATTGATGTTTTAAAGCCAGCATCCTGTGCAAAAAGGGCTGTGGCCTGTGCGTTGTATTCGCCTGTTTCCATTAGAATTGTACCATTTTGTGCAAGGTGGCCGCAAGCCTGTGGAATAAGTTTTTTTATGATGAAAGTTCCGTCTTGCCCTTCGAGAGCCTCAGGGACCCCGGATGCTGCATCTCCATCCAATGCCAATCTTGGTTCGTTTCTTCCATCCTTTAAAAGTTCATCAACCATGGCGCTTGGAATATAAGGAGGATTTGTTAAAATAAAATCAAACTCTCCTTCAATATTCTGGAACAAATCGGAATGAATAAAAGTAATTTTTTTTATGATATCCTGATCTGGCAAAAGCTTTGCGGCATTCTTTTTTGCAATCTGTAGGGCTGCTTCACTTATATCTGTGAGTGTAAGTTCTGGAAGATTTTCAGCAGGAATTTCCTGTACTGTATAAAGTGTCTTTAAAACTGATAATCCTATACAACCGCTTCCTGTGCACAAATCAAGAATCCTTGGCGGGCGGGCGAGCGTGGGGGCCTGCTCATTCATGCAGTCATAGTATTCTTCAATAAGTTCCAGTGCTCGTTCTACAAGAATCTCTGTGTCTGGCTTTGGAATGAGTACGTCTGGTGTAACAAAAAAATCAAATCCAAAGAACTCTTTTATACCTGTGATATATGCAACAGGCAGTCCTGTCTTTCTTTTTGAAACTGCATCCTTGAGCCATTTAAGTTTATCATCTGGGATTGAATTGTTAGCAAAGAGTAAAAGCTGAGTTTTATCGCATTTGAGTGCGTGTTGCAACAACACCTGAACATCAAGCTCAGGTGAAGGCGAGTATTCTTTTAATTGATTGATTGCGTTTGATTTAAACTCTTTTACACTAGGCATTGCTTTCGAGAGTTGTTACATCTGCCGCAAGCTGCTCTTCTTTTGCATAAACGTTAAGTGCGTCTAACATATCATCCATTTCGCCCATCATAAACGATGGAAGATTGTGTGCGCTGTAGTTTATGCGGTGATCTGTAACGCGATCCTGCGGGAAGTTATATGTTCTGATTTTTTCAGAACGTGCTCCGGAACCTACCATGCTGCTTCTTGCGGCGGCACGTTCCTCCTGCTTTTTACTTTCTTCCAAATCAAACAATCTTGCACGTAAAACACGGAAGGCCTTTTCTTTGTTTTTAATCTGAGATTTTTCATCCTGCTGAATAACAACAAGGCCTGTTGGAATATGAGTAAGACGAACTGCAGAGTCTGTTGTATTTACACACTGTCCACCAGGACCACCAGCACGCATTACATCAATGCGAACATCACCTGGTTTAATTTCAATTTCTGTTTCTTCTGCTTCTGGCAAAACTGCAACTGTTGCTGTAGATGTCTGCAAGCGTCCCTGAGATTCTGTCTGAGGAACACGTTGTACACGATGAACTCCAGATTCCCAGCGCAAAGTTCCATAAACAAACTTTCCGGAAATTGAGGTAACAATTTTGTTGAAGCCGCCAACTTCTGTTTCCTGAGCTTCCATTGTTTCTGTTTTCCAGCCACGACGATCGGCAAGGTGAGTGTACATTTCCCAAAGGTCGCGTACAAAAAGACTTGCTTCATCACCACCTGCTGCAGAACGAATTTCAAGAATGATGTTCTTTTCATCAAGAGGATCTGGCGGTACAAGCTTGAGCTTTATATCTTCTTCAAGTTTTGGCTGACGTTCTTCAAGTTCCTTAAGTTCTTCGCGTGCCATTTCGCGCATTTCGGCGTCATCTTCGTTAGTAATCATTTCTTTGGCATCTTTAATTCCAGCGAGAACCTTTTTGTATTCATCATAAAGGGCGCAAACTTCTGTAAGATATCCATGTTCGCGCATTGTGTCCTTATACTTCTTTGGGTCTTTTACGAGGTTAGGGTCCATTACAAGATCAGACACTTCTTTGAATCTTTTTTCGCATTCGTCGAGTTTCTTAATCAAATCCATAATGCATAAAGTATATCAGATTTTAAAAAAATAGAAAATATATGTGATTTTATTGTTTAAAAAAAGAATTTCTAATTTCGCGAATTCTGATTTATAATATATATATGAAATATGAAAAATGGCTTAATACATTGAAACATTTCTTCGGCTTAGAAAAGCGCTCTGAATATATAAAAAATTATTTTAACAATTCAAATATAAGATCGAGTATATATGTTTCTTCCGTTGTAATTGTTCTTGAATTATTCATGATAGCAAATATCACAATTCGTCAGTTTTCGGAAGAGACAAGACGCAGTTCCCAGTGGTTTATTACTCACATGGTCTGCTTTGTGATTTTGTTTCTGGCTGCACTTGCATTGTTTATTTATTCTGTACGAAATACAAAAAATAAAAATGCAAATGTAAAAGTATGGGAAGTTCTGAAATATATTTTTTCTATAACGGCAATTATTTTTGGTATTTATATTTCGTTCCTTGATTACAAAAAAGGCGAGCAGTTTATTACACTCATGACAATGACGATTTTTGTTTTCTGCTTTGTTGTGTGGCGGCCAATTTATTCTTTCCTGCTGCTCGGTTGTTCTTATGCTTTCTTCTTTTATATCTGTAATAAATTTCTTCCTGCGACATATGCTACTAAAATAAATCTTTTTATTGTGTTTGTTTCTATATTAATGAGTGCAATTAATGCTTATCACCAGAAGCTTAAAGAGGCGCAGAAGGATGAACGACTTGAGCATACACAGGGAATCCTTCTTAAGCTTTCAATAAGTGATGAAGTTACCGGAATTGCAAACATGCATTATTTCCGAAGTCAGGCACTTGAGCTTATGCACAATAAAGATGTTGAAATTGAAAAACTGATTTTCCTGTTTCTTGATATTGAGAACTTTAAAATTCTGAACGAGAAGTACGGCTTTTGGGAAGGTAATACTTTCTTAAGAAACTTCGCCGATATGACAAACAAGATTTTTAAAGATTCTATTGTTGCGCATTTTTCAAATGACAATTTTGTTGTTCTTACAAAGAATGAAGGCATTGACGAAAAGCTTAATACCTTGCGACGCGAAATGCTCAGCACAAAATATGATATAAAGCTTGGACTGAAGGCCGGTGGATACAGACCGGATAATCGTGAATGCCTTCCTCTTATTGCGTGCGACCATGCGCGTTATGCCTGCTATACAATTAAGAAGCGTTACAATCGTGATTACTGTGAATATGATAATTCAATGGCAAATGATTTCCAGAAGAAGCAGTACATCATAAACAATATTGACGACGCAATCCAAAATGAATACATAAAGGTTTTCTATCAACCTGTTGTTAATGCAAAGAATGGTAAGCTTTGTGGCCTTGAGGCACTTGCACGCTGGGAAGATCCTCAGTACGGATTTTTGTCACCTGCCGATTTTATTCAGACGCTTGAGGAATACTATCAGATTCATAAGCTTGATTTGTTTGTTGTAGAAAAGGTGTGCCAGCATTTTGTTCATATTATTGAACGAAAGCTTCCGCTTATTCCTGTTTCTCTGAACTTTTCGCGCAGGGATTTTGATTCAATCAATCTTGCAACTGATGTTGAAGCACTCTTGCAAAAATATGGCGTTGATAAAAAATTGATTCACATTGAAGTTACCGAAAGTACACTTTCTGAAAATGATGAAAAGCTGAAGGAAATCCTCAAGGAGTTCCGCAAGAATGGTTATGCTTTGTGGCTTGATGATTTTGGTGCAGGCTATTCAGGCTTGAACGTTCTTAAGGAATATGATTTTGATATGATGAAAATCGACATGAAATTCCTTTCGGGATTTTCTGGAAACGAAAAGTCGCGCCTGATTCTAAAGAACATTATTACCATGGCAAAGGAGCTTAATATGAGCACTCTTACAGAAGGTGTTGAAACAGAAGAGGCATATCAGTTTCTTAAAGAAAATGGCTGTGAACAAATTCAAGGCTACCTTTTTGGCCGCCCAATGCCAGTAAAAGAGCTTTACGAAAAAGTAAAGATTGGCATGTATCAGTTGGATTTGTAATTTAATCTGCAATTCACTATAATGTTCTCATCAATTCTCAAATCATTTTTTGGAGTATATAAATGAAGAAAATTATTTCTGGTAAGGTTCGCGAGGTTTATGACCTTGAAGATGGACGCATGGTAATTGTTACAACAGACAGAATTTCTGCCTTTGATGTTATTTTGCCAACTATGATTACAGATAAGGGTAAGGTTTTGAATGCGCTTGCCAATTTCTGGTTTGATTATACAAAGGATATTGTAAAGAATCATATGATTTCCAGCGACCTCAAGGATATGCCTGCTGAATTCCAGAAGCCTGAATTTGAAGGACGCACAATTCTTGTTAAGAAACTTAAGATGATTCCTTATGAAGTAATTGTTCGTGGATATATGTTTGGTTCTATGTACGAAGCTTACAAGAAGGGCGAGCCATTCCTTGGTCACAAGTTTGATAAGGAATACAAGCAGGCAGAAAAGCTTGCTGAACCAATTGTAACTCCATCAACAAAAGCTGCAGAAGGTCACGACATCAATGTTACCTTGCAGTATATGAAGGATGATCTTGGCGAAGAGCTTGGAACAAAAATTGAACAGGCTGCTCTTGCTATTTACAAGAAGTGCTACGAACACGCTAAAGCTAACGGAATCATCATTGCCGATACAAAGTTTG
>JAEEGL010565408.1_pt1 | contig 17948 bp, 14 predicted proteins | sample 9134231 | NCBI WGS metagenome assembly JAEEGL01 (sample SAMN16246548, study PRJNA631951) | gut metagenome | biome: gut microbiome; feature: rumen; material: fiber-attached | host: Bos | place: Iran: Karaj | collected 2018-10 | reverse complement strand
GATTCCAGTATGCGGTGCCGCTGCATCCGGAGAATTGCGTGGGGTGCACGATGTGCGCGATCATGTGCCCGGACGCGGCGATCGAAGTATACAAGTGAGGAGGGCGAGCAAGGGAAAGAGTGGTAATGACGGGCTGCGAAGCGATCGCTGAAGCGGCCATCCGCGCCGGCTGCCGATTCTTCGCCGGTTACCCGATCACGCCGCAGAACGAAGTTCCGGAGTATTTCTCAAGGAAGCTTCCGCTGGTGGGCGGAGTCTATCTCCAGGGGGAGAGTGAGACGGCGTCTGCGGCGATGCTGTACGGAGCGGGATGCACGGGGATCCGAGCGATGACGAGCTCGTCGAGCTGCGGGATCTCGCTGATGAGCGAGGCGATCGCATGGATGGCGGGCGCGAACCTGCCGGTCGTGATCTGCAACGTGATGCGCGGCGGCCCTGGGATCGGGTCGATCCAGCCCTCGCAGCAGGACTATTTCCAGGCGACGAAGGCGTCGGGCAACGGCGGCTTCCGGATGCTGGTGCTGGCGCCCTCGACGCTGCAGGAGGCCGTGGACATGGTATATGCGGCCTTCGATCTGGCCCAGAAGTATATGAACCCGGTATTGGTACTCTGCGACGGGTTTACGGGCGCGATGATGGAGCCGGTGGTGCTGCCGCCGATGATGAGCGACGAGGCGCTGGCGGCAGAGCGGAAGGCGAACGAGTCCTGGGCGGCGACGGGCCGGAAGGGCGGACCGCGCCACCATCTCGGCTGCGGGACGAGGCCCGGCGCGCCGCGCACGCCGCTGGAGCAGAAGAACCGGGAAGACTTCGAGATGTACGAGAGCTGGAAGACGACCGAGGTCGACTATGAGGCGTACTGCACGGAGGACGCCGAGCTGATCATCACGGCCTACGGCGTGACGGGGCGCATTTCGCGCTCGGCCGTGGACCTGCTGCGGAGAGACGGCTATAAGGTCGGTCTGATCCGTCCGCGCAAGATCCACCCGTTCCCGGAGATCGCGTTTGAGAATCTGGATTACAGCAAGCTTCGCGGGATCCTGAGCTGCGAGATGTCGATCCCGCCGCAGTACTACTACGACGTGGACGCGGTGGTGCGGCGGCGCACGCCGATCGCGACATGCCTGCGCAGCGGCGGTGAGATCATATCCCGGAACGCCATCATCGAAGAAGCGAAGAAGCTCTACGGCGCGAAGTGAGAGGGGAGGAGCAAGAGATGGAAGAAAAGATCTACAAGAGACCTGCCGGACTGCAGAGCAACATCAACGGATACTGCCCCGGCTGTTTCCACCCCGGGATCGGCAAGCTGATCATGGCGGTCATGGAGGAGATGGACCTTCTTGAGCGGTCGGTCATGATCGACGGCATTGGCTGCGTTGCGAGCAACATGAGCTACATCGGCATCGATGAGCTCAATACACCGCATGGACGTCCCTGCGCGGCGGCATCCGCGATCAAGCGCATCAGTCCAGAGACTGTCGTCGTCACGTATCAGGGCGACGGCGACCTGGCCTCCATCGGTCTTGCCGAGACGATGATGGCGGCCAACCGCGGCGACAACATCACCGTGTTCTTCATCAACAACGCCAACTACGGTATGACCGGCGGCCAGATGGCGCCGACCACGCTGATGGGGATGAAGACCTCCACAACGCCCTATGGACGTACCGCGCAGGAGCACGGCTATCCGATGCACATGTGCGAGGTGCTGAACGCCCTCACCGCGCCGAGCTATATCGCGCGCGTGACGCTGACCGACGTTCCCAACATCCGCAAGGCGAAAGAGGCGGTCCGTCAGGCCATTCAGCACCAGCTGGACGGCAAGGGCTTCTCCATCGTGGAGTTCGTATCCAACTGCCCGCCCCACTGGGGCCTGACGCCGCAGGCGTCGATCAAGTTCATCAAGGAAAAAATGCTTCCCGAATTCCCGCTGGGTGAATTCAGGAACCGCTGAGAGGGAGGGACAGGAATGGAAAACGCAATACTGATCGGCGGCATCGGCGGCCAGGGCGTTATGATGTTCGGCAAGATCCTGATCTATACCGCAGCGGAAGTCGAAGACAAGTATGTTACGTATTTCCCGTCCTACGGCGCGGAAAAGCGCGGCGGCGTCTCCAACTGCTACGTGACGATCTCCGACGATCCCATCGGCGCGCCCAAGGCGGACGACAGCAACGCGGTCGTCGTCCTGAATGATCTTGCGATGAAGAGCTTTGAGAAGACGCTCGTCCCCGGCGGCGTACTCTTCTTTGACAGCACGATCTGCACGCTGCGCCCGACCCGCACGGACATCACGGTGATCGAGGTCCCCGCGACGGAGATCGCCCGCGAGATCGGCAGCGCGAAGGTCGCGAACCTGTGCATGATCGGCGCGTTCATCGGCTTCAGCGGCGCGCTTCCTCCGGAGAAGATCCTGGAGACCGCGTTCAGCAAGCTGGGCGCGAAGCACCCGGAGATGAACGCGCTCAATGAGAAAGCGTTCTACAGAGGACTGGAGATCGGCAAGGCCGCGAAGGCGGGATAAACGGCACTGCCGGCTCGCTTCCGTACAGGCATATCCATCGTTTTGAAAGCGGCGGCGCCGCGGTGCGCGTGAGCGCCGCCGTTCTGTCCGCAGATCACATACCATGAAGGGAGCAAAACACGCCATGTCAGAGAATGAAACCACATCCCTGCGCGTTCGTCCGCCGTGTCTGAAGCGCGGGCCCGGATGGATGCTCTTTGTGATCGCACTGATCGGGACATTCAGCGCTTCGTATCCGCACGGCAGTCTGAATGTGCTTTTGCCGACGGTCGCAAAGGAGCTTCAGATCGACACGGGTCTGATCGTTCTGGTGAACATCGCATATTCGCTGATCAGCGGCGTCCTGACGCTGCCCTTCGGACGCTGGGGAGACCGGGTCGGCTATCAGAAGATGTTCATCCTCGGCCAGTGTATCCTCCTGGTCAGCGGCGTGCTCAGTTCCCTGCTGTCGCTGAACTTCGTCATGCTGATCGTCTGGCGATGCTGCATCGCCGTCGGCGCAGCCATGGTCCTTTCCGTGGTACAGGCCATGCTGGCGCAGGCCTTCCCCGGGATCCGCGGCAGGATGATGGGATTGTACTCCATGAGCATCTCCTACACCGGCGCGTTCGCACCGCTGATCAGCGGCGGGATCGCCGACTCCTTCGGAAACTGGCGCCTTTCTCTGGCATTCGGCCCGCTGTTCTCGCTGGTCGCGCTGGTCCTCGGCCTTGTGTTTCTCGGAGCATTCCAGAACAAGCCGTCCCGCTCAGACCGTCTCGGTACGGCGCTGCTGATGCTGACGCTGAGCAGCCTGCTTCTGGCCCTCAATTCCAGGACCATCACGCTGCCGCTTCCCGCCATGATCGGTCTGCTGGTCGTCTTTGCGGTCTCGCTGCTCTGCTTCATCCGGACGGAGAGCAGGGCGGAAGCGCCGCTTCTTGATTTCGGCCTGCTGAAAAACAAGGATTTCACGCTCGGGTTTCTCGGCTGTCTGCTCGGCTATACCGTTTCAAGCGGCTGCAGCACGGCGCTCCCGTTCTTCATTCAGAACATCAAGATGCAGACCGCCACCGTCTCGTCTCTGTGCACGATGGCATTCCCGCTCGTCATGGGGACGCTCGGCCCGCTGACCGGCGGGTGGTGCGACAAAAAGGGCCCCTATCGCTTTTTGCTGTGGGCCATGATCTGCCAGGCCGTCGCCGTGATCGGTTACTGCACGCTGAACGAGAACTCCCCTCTGGCTCTGGTCGTCCTGTGCGTATTCCTGTACGGATTCGGCGGCGGACTGTTTTACGCGCCGGTCACCTCCATGGTGATGGGCAGCGTCCCGCCCAATTCCGGCGGCGTGGCGTCCGGCATGATGTCCACAGCCAGAAACCTGGGCAGCGGCGTCGGCGCCACGGTCTTCAGTCTCTGCGTCAGCATGACCGCCAATGCCGACAAGCCGTTCAACAACTATATCGCCGGACAGCGGATCGACTTCATCATCATGGCAGGACTGAACATTCTGAACATCGTTCTGATGCTGATGCTGTATCTGAAATACGGGAGAAAGGGCAAAACGGAGGTTTCCGACGGCTGAAACCCGCCGGCAAGCCATGAAAACGACCGGGAGGGAATCGCGGATTCCCTCCCGGTCATTCTATCTTTTCCTGTGATACCGCCGCAATTTGGGGCGGAAACGCCGCTATTCGTCCGGATCCTCCGCCGCCGCGCTCCGCTCGACGAGGATACGCTCCACACGCAGCCCGTCCATCTTCAGGACCGTGACGGAAAGGCCCTCCCAATCAAAGTGATCCCCGGGGACCGGGAAGCTGCCGAAGCGCTCCAGCGTCCATCCGCCGACGGTGGAGCTTTCGCTCTCGAACGCGTCTTCGCTGACGCCGAGCAGCTCGGTGAAGTCGCCGATGGTCATGTCGCCGTCGAGCTCCCATACGCCGTCTGCCCGTTTGATGACCTCTTCCTCCACCTCGTCGGTCTCGTCCCAGATCTCGCCGACGATCTGTTCCAGCACGTCCTCCATTGTGACGATGCCGCAGACGCCGCCGTATTCGTCGGTGACGACGGCCAGATGCTGCTTCGCTTTTCTCAGCTGCTGCAGGACGTCGGGCAGTTTTGTGGTCTTGTAGACATAGCAGGGCGGCATCAGCATACTGCGCAGCGCCGGACGGCGCCCGCTGGCCATCTCCTTGAAAAAGCGGTTGAGGAAGAGCACGCCGACCACGTTGTCGATGCTGCCTTCAAAGACCGGGATGCGGGAATAGTTCGACTCGCACGCGACGGCGTAGATCTCCTCCCAGCTGTCCTTGATGTCCACGGCCACGATGTCCACGCGGGCGGTCATGACCTCGCTGACGCTGATCTCGTCAAAATCCAGCGCCGCCTGAAGCAGCTCGCTGCGGTCCTCATCGAGGACATCCTCGTCCTCCGCGGTCTCAATGATGCTCTGCAGCTCCTCCACCGCGGCGTCGTTTTCGTCGTCCGCCTCCTCGCCGCGCATCGGCGCGGTGATCCAGTGCACCATCGTGACCACCAGCAGCGTCAGGGGTTTCAGGACCACGGACAGCGCGCGCACCGCGGGCGCCACGGCCAGGGACATGCGGTTCGCGTTTTTCTTCGCGACGATCTTCGGGACGGTCTCGCCGAAGATGATGACTGCGATCGTGACGATCACGGTGGAAAGCCATGCGTATTTCTCACCGAATGCGACGATGGCGATGACGCTGGCAAGCGCGGACAGCGCAATATTGACGAAATTGTTCCCGATCAGGATCGCGGAAAGGGCGTCGTCAAACCGGTCGAGGATCTTCACGGCGAGCGCTGCGCCGCGGTTCCCGTCGTCCGCGAGGTTTTCCAGTCGGATGCGGTTGGCAGAACTGAGCGCCATCTCCGCGCCGGAGAAAAAGGCGGAGAGGACGATGCATGCAACGGCGGCGATGATGCGAAACGTCACTGCGCCTCACCTCCCTCTCCCGTCTCCTCCGGAAGGCGTTCGATGCGCAGCTTCAGGATCCGGCGATGCTCCATGGACTGCACCGCGATCCGCAGGCCGTTGTAAACGAAGCTGTCGCCCGCTTCGGGCAGACGGTCGAACTGCTCATAGGTCCATTCTCCGAGCAGCTTGTGCTCGAAGTCGAATTCATCCGGATCCTCGTAGTCCATGAACTGGAAGGCATCCTCGATATCGACCTCGGCATCGAAGGTAAAGCTCCCGTCCTCGTTTCTGATGCAGGTCTCCACGACCACGTCTTCTTCGTCCCAGATCTCCCCGACCAGCTCCTCCAGGATGTCCTCCACGGTGACAATGCCCAGCGTGCCGCCGTAGTTGTCGGTGACGACGGCCATGTTCAGCTTTTTGGCGGACATGATGGGCAGCAGTTCGGCGATCTTGATGGACTGGTGGATAAAATAGGGCTCGTCCAGTTCTTCGCGGAGCGAGATGTGCTCCCGGTCGGCCAACCATGCCTTGATGTATTTCCGGATCTGCAGGATGCCGATGATGTTGTCGATCGTCCCCTCATAGACCGGGATGCGGGAATGGCGCAAGTCCCGGATGACGTCCATGACCTTTTCCGGCGGCCAGTCCACATCCAGCGCGGTGACGTCCACGCGGGCGGTGAGGATACTTTCCACCGTGACGTCGCCGAAGGAAAGCGCGCTGGTGACCAGTTCTCCCTGTTCAGCGTCCAGTTCTCCCTCGTCGGTCATATTCTCAATGATGTCATAGAGCTCGTCCTCCGTCACGGAGACCTCGCTGTCGCCCCGCGTCAGGCGGGCGGCGGCGCTGCCGACGGCGGTCAGAGCGTAGGAAAGCGGGGTAAAAATGCGCATGAAAAAGCACAGTGATCCCGCTGTTCCCAGAGAAAAGCGCTCACTGTACTTTTTGGCGATGCTCTTTGGAAGCATTTCCCCGACGAAGAAAACCACGACCGTCGTGATGACGGTGCTGAGCGTCACTGCATTGACGCCCCAGCGGCGCGTGACCAGCACCGTGACATAAGCCGCCGCGGCGAGATGCACGATATTGGTGCCGATGAGAATGGTGGTGATTGCCTTGTCAAAATGCTCAGTGACGAACAATGCGCGTCTTGCGCGGCGGTCGCCGCGATCCGACTCCACCTTCAGCCGCACACGGCTGACCGAAGCGAACGCCGTCTCACAGGCGGCAAAATACGCGGCAAAAAAAAGTAATAACAGGATGATAATGGCAGATAAGTATATACTACTGCTACTGTCGCCATCCATAGGGGAAGATCACACTCCAAATTGATGAATTCTGATTGAGAATCATATCATAGATTGCGGGAATCGTCAATCATACGATACATTGATCCAAATCTGCGGGGGCTGCGGGGCAAATCGTTCAGACACGCGGCGCCGCACGGGGGCGGGTCTGAGCGAAAACGACAAAACAAAAGGCCCGCCGGGAAGGGCGAGCCTTGTTTCACACATTCCGGATCAGATCGCGCGGGTAACCTTACCGCTGCGCAGACAACGGGTGCATGCGTAGGCATGCTTGGGGGTCCCGTCCACGATCACCTTCACGCGCTTGACGTTGGGCTTCCACGTGCGGTTGGAACGTCTGTGAGAATGGCTCACCTGGATGCCGAAAGCAACACCCTTATCGCAAAATTCACACTTTGCCATCTTATGCTGCACCTCCTCGCTCGTTAGTTTCACAGATAAACAGCTTATTTATAATAGCAAACCAATTTCAAAAAAGCAAGAAAAACTTTTGTGTTTTCAGCACTTTTTTCTTTTTTTCCGGCAGTATCAATGCGCTTGCGTATGCGCCGCCGGGATGACCACAAGATTTTGTGTTCCGGTCGCAGCACGCGGAAACAATGCCGCGAAATCCGCAGAGGTTGGGATTGCCAAACGGCGGGAAAACATATAAAATAGATGCAGAGACCCGGATCCCGCTCAGGAATGGGATACGAAAGAAAGCTCCGAATGGGAGGGTGCAATCATGAAACAGAGATACAGCGTGAAGCTGAGCACCATCGTGGATTCTCATCAGCTCAATATGCTCTACAAATCCACGGATTATGACAACGTTCTGGTATGGAACTACAACATTTCCCGGCCCGGACTGCAATTCGTGAACTTCTATGATTACTTTGACCCCGATCGCATCCAGATCATCGGCAAGGCGGAGGCGGCTTATCTCCGCACGCTGGATCAGACAGAACGGGACAAAGTCATCGACGCGCTCTTTGCCCACAAGATCCCCGCGTTGATCGTGTGTCACCGGGTGACGACAGATGCGTCGTTTGTCGACGCGGCGCGGCGGCACGATGTTACGCTTCTGTCGACCGACCTTGGAACCAGTGAATTCATCGCACAGGTCATCGGCACGCTGCGTACTTATCTGGCCGACCGCCAGACAGAACACGGCGTTTTGGTACAGGTCCACGGCGAAGGTCTGCTCATCCAGGGCGACAGCGGCATCGGCAAAAGCGAAGTGGCGTTGGAGCTGGTCAAGCGCGGCCACCGTCTCGTGGCGGACGACGCTGTAGAGCTGCGGCGGATGGGGCGTACGCGCCTCATCGGCTCGGCGCCGAAAATGATCCGCTACCTCATGGAGCTGCGCGGCCTCGGCATCATCGACGTACGCCGCATCTACGGCATCGGCGCCGTACTGCCCGTTTGCGATGTGGATCTCGTGGTCAAGTTCGTCAAATGGGAGGATTGCTCCGACTTTGACCGGCTCGGCCTGAAGGAAGAGACGACCTCGTTTCTCAGCGTTACGATCCCGCAGGTAACGATCCCCGTCGCTCCGGCACGCAACCTTGCGATCATCCTCGAGGTCGCAGCGATGAACCACCGTGAGAAAAAGCTTGGCCACAACGCGGCGAAGGATCTGCTGGAGCGCCACGATCTGGGCATAGAGGAAGAAGAGGAAGGCTGGGGCGGCTTCGTCTGAGCATCCCAATCTCTTTTTCGGAGGAAAACCATGGACGAATCCTCTCTCGCCAAGGAATTGAGGCGCGCGTTTCCCGCAATGGAACTGCGGGAAAACGAGCCGATGAAACCACATTGCTCTTTCCGCATCGGCGGGCCGGCGGAGATCTTCGCCGAGCCGGGAAGCGAAGCGGAGCTGTGCGCGCTGTGGCGGTTTCTGCATGCCGCGGGCACGCCGGTGACCGTCATCGGAAACGGCACCAATCTGCTGGTCCATGATGAAGGCGTCCGCGGCGTCGTCATCCACCTCGGCGAGCGCTTTGCCCGGATCGACCGCACGGACGGCGGACTGCGGGCCGCCGCGGGCGTGACGCTGGCGCGTCTTGCGAATGCAGCGAAAGAATACGGGCTTTCCGGGCTGGAGTTCGCGCATGGGATCCCCGGCTCTCTGGGCGGCGCCGTGATGATGAACGCCGGCGCCTACGGCGGCGAGATGAAGGACGTCGTCGCTTCCGTGCGTTATCTGGATCACGGCGGCGAAGTGCGGGAAACAGCGGAGCCGGGCTTTTCCTACCGCCGCAGCCGCTTTGCCGACAGCGGCGAGCTGATCCTCGGCGCTGCGCTGCGGCTTGCGCCGGACGATCCCGCCGCGATCCGCGCCCGCATGATGGAGCTCTGGGCCAGGCGCAGCGCCAGCCAGCCGCTGGACCGTCCCTCTGCGGGCAGCACCTTCAAGCGGCCGGCCGCCGGATACGCCGCCGCCATGATCGACGCCGCAGGACTCCGAGGCGTGTCCGTCGGCGGCGCGCAGGTCAGCGAAAAGCACACGGGCTTTGTCATCAACACGGGAAACGCCACCTTCGCGGACGTGACGGCGCTGATGGCGCTGATCCGGGAACGGGTCTACGCCGAGACCGGCGTCCTGCTGGAGCCGGAGGTCAAGATCATCTGACAGCGCCGGAAACGGCGGTCAATGCGGGAGAACGATATGAGATTTCTGATCATTTCCGGTATGTCCGGGGCCGGCAAGACGCGCGCGGCGGACGTCCTCGAGGACATGGATTACTACTGCGTGGACAACATGCCCGCGGCGCTCCTGCCCAAGCTGGCGGAGTTCTGCATGGGCATGGGCGGCCGTTATGAGAAGGTCGCCCTCGTCACCGACATACGCGATAAAGACGGCGTCGACACGATCTTCGCCTCCCTGGATCAGCTCTGGGATCTGGGCTGCGAATATCAGATATTGTTCATGGAGGCAGATCTGCCGACCATCGTGAATCGTTATAAAGAATCCCGCCGCCCGCATCCGCTCCAGGCCGAAACCGGGAGTCTGGAGGCCGCGGTGCGCCTGGAATCCCGACGCTTGGACCGGCTGCGCACCAATGCGGATTACGTCATCGACACCACCGGCCTGACGCTGGGCATGCTGAAAGCCGAGATCTACAAGCGCTTCATGGACAACGAGGCGGTACGGAAACTGGACGTGACCGTGATGAGCTTCGGCTTCAAGTACGGCATCCCCATCGAAGCGGACATGGTGCTGGACGCGCGATTCCTCCCCAATCCTTATTATATCGAGGCGCTGCGGAACAAGACCGGCATGGATCACGAGGTCTATGACTATATCTTTCAGCACTCTGCCTCCAGGGAGTTTCTGCAGCACCTGAACCGCCTTCTTGCGTTCCTTCTGCCGCAGTACATGGAGGAGGGCAAAAGCAGCTTCACCATTGCCGTCGGTTGCACCGGAGGACGTCACCGCAGCGTAGCCGTTGCGGCGGCGCTTGCGGAATCGATCCGCACACTGGGCTACAGCGCCGAGCTCGTCAACCGCGATATGGAGAAATAGACGGTGAGATCGCCGCGCCGCTGCAATCCTGAGCGCCGTCCCTCCCGCATTCCCCGAGATCTTCCCGAAAGGAGCGCATACGCCGTGTCGTTTTCCGCGAACGCGAAAGCCGAGCTTTGCCGCGTGCCTGTCAATCGCGCCTGCTGCGCGGTGGCGGAAGCATACGGCGTCCTTCTGTTCGGCTATCAGTTCTCCGCCATGGAGATCCGTGTGATCACCGGAAGCGCGGCGTTTGCGAAGCGCCTTCCGAGACTGATGCAGCGGGCGTTCGGCTTCGCGCCCGACATCCGTGCAGGCGCGGCGAAGACCACCTTCACGGTCACGGAGCCGGAAAGGATCCGCCGCGTTTTTGACGCGTTCGGGTATGACGCCGACAACACGCTGGTGAATCATATCAACCTCGGCGTTCTGGAGGAGGACTGCTGCAAAGCCGCCTTTCTCCGGGGTGCGTTTCTGGCCGGCGGCAGCGTCACCGATCCGAACAAGCGCTGTCATCTTGAGCTGGTGACAGACCACAAAAACGTTGCCGGAGAGACGGTCTCCCTCCTGCTGGAGATGGGCTTTTCCCCCCGCGTCACCGTGCGGGCAGGCCATCAGGTGATCTATTTCAAGCAATCGGAAGCCGCGGAGGACTTTTTCACGACGATCGGCGCCTCCGGCGCGGCGATGGAGCTGATGAGCGCAAAGGTAGAAAAGGAAATGCGCAACACCGTCACCCGCCAGATGAACTGCGACACCGCCAATGTGGACAAGACCCTCTCCGCGGCAGAGGCGCAGATGCGCCGGATCCGGGAGATCGAACGGGAGATTGGGCTGGAAAACCTGCCGCAGGATCTTGCCGAGGTCGCTTTGCTGCGCATCGCGAATCCGTCGATGAGTCTCTCCGACCTTGCGCAGTTGGCGGATCCCCCCGTCACGAAAAGCTGCATCAACCACCGGATGCGCAAATTGATGCGGCTGACGCCGGAAATGCTGTCATAATTCCTCGGACATTCTTATGATCCTTTGAAAGGAGGGCCGTCCGGTGGCCTTTGTTCATCTGCATAATCACAGCGAATACTCCCTGCTGGACGGCGCGTGCCGCATCGACGCGCTGCCTGCGCGGGCAAAGGAGCTCGGGCAGGATGCGCTTGCGATCACCGACCACGGCGTCATGTACGGCGCTGTGGCCTTTTACAAGGCGTGCCGTCAGGCGGGCGTCAAGCCCATCATCGGCTGCGAGGTCTACGTCGCGCCGCGCTCCCGCATGGATAAGGAGCATGGGCTGGACAGTGAATATACGCATCTGATCCTTCTCTGCAAAAATGAGACGGGCTACAAAAACCTCTGCTACCTCGTCAGCATGGGCTTTATCGAGGGATTCTATATCAAGCCGCGCATCGACTGGGCGCTGCTGTATGCTCACGCGGAGGGGCTTGTCTGCCTCTCCGGCTGCCTCGCGGGAGACATCCCCCGCAAGATCGTCGCCGGGGACTATGCGGCGGCAAAGGCGCGGGCGCTGGAGCTGCGCGGCGTGTTCGGTGAGGACTTCTATCTGGAGCTGCAGGACCACGGCATCCTGGAGGAAAAGCGGGCGATGAACGGCCTGCTCCGGATCGCGGAGGAGACCGGGATCCCCACGGTCCTTACCAATGACGCGCATTACTTGAAAAAGGAAGACGCCCCGAATCAGGACGTCCTGCTCTGCATCCAGACCGGCAAGACCATTGACGAGCCCAACCGCATGCGCTTCGAGGGGCAGGAATTCTATCTCAAAAGCGAGGAGGAGATGCGCGCCCTCCTTCCGGAGCACCCGGAGGCGCTGGCGCACACCGCGGAGATCGCGGAAAAATGCGATTTTGACTTTACCTTCGGGCACTATCATCTGCCTGAATTCAAGCTCCCCGCCGGGGAGACGGACAGCGCCGCATACCTGCGCAAGCTCTGCGAAGAGGGCTTCGCCCGGCGTTACCCGGATCGCCCCGAGGTCCGCGTGCAGCTGGATTACGAGCTGGAAATGATCGAGCGGATGGGATTTGTGGATTACTTCCTCATCGTCTCGGACTTTGTCGGCTACGCCAAGCGGAAAAACATCCCCGTCGGTCCCGGGCGCGGCAGCGCGGCGGGCAGCGTCGTGAGCTACTGTCTGAACATCACGGACGTCGACCCGATCCAGTACAGTCTTTATTTCGAGCGTTTCCTCAACCCGGAGCGCGTCACCATGCCGGACATCGACATGGATTTCTGCATCCGCCGCCGCGGCGAGGTCATCGACTATGTCGCGCGGAAATACGGCGCGGATCACGTCGCGCAGATCGTCACGTTCGGCACGATGGCGGCGAAGAACGCGATCCGTGACGTCGGGCGCGTCATGGGCGTTTCCTATGCCGACACGGACGCCTGCGCCAAGCAGGTCCCCAACGCGCTGCACATCACGATCGACGAATCGCTGCGCCTCTCCAAGCCGCTGAAGGAGCTCTATGACGGCGATGAGACCATGCACCGCATGATCGACACGGCCCGCGCGCTCGAGGGGCTGCCGCGCCATGCCTCCACCCACGCCGCCGGCGTGGTCATCACGAAAAACCCCGTTTACACCTATGTCCCGCTGGCGACGAACGATGAGTCGGTCGTCACGCAGTATCAGATGACGACGCTGGAGGAGCTGGGCCTGCTGAAAATGGACTTCCTCGGCCTGCGAAACCTTACGGTGCTGGACGATGCGGTCCAGCTCGTGCGGCGGAGGGAGCCGGAATTCTCGATCGAGAAGGTCCCGGAGGATGACCCGGCGGTCTTCGCGATGCTGCAGGCCGGAAAAACAAGCGGCGTCTTCCAGCTGGAGAGCAGCGGCATGACCGGCGTCTGCACCGGACTGAAGCCGAAGAGCATCGAGGACATCACAGCCATCATCGCCCTCTACCGCCCCGGTCCCATGGACTCCATCCCCCGCTTCATCGAGTGCTCAGCGCACCCGGAAAAGATCTCCTACAAGCATCCGCTGCTCGAGCCGATCCTCGGCGTCACCTACGGCTGTATCGTCTATCAGGAGCAGGTCATCGAGATCTGCCGGCGTCTTGCCGGGTTCTCGCTGGGGCAGGCGGACATGATCCGCCGCGCCATGAGCAAGAAGAAGGAGAAGGAAATCGTCAAGGAGCGCAGGACCTTCATTTACGGCGATCCCGAACGCGGCATTCCCGGCGCGATCGCCAACGGCGTGCCGGAGGACGTGGCGGGCAGCATCTATGACGAGATCCTGGATTTCGCAAACTACGCCTTCAACAAGGCCCACGCCGTGAGCTATGCCATCGTGGCCTATCGCACGGCATATATGAAATGCCATTATCCCCGGGAATACATGGCCGCGCTGATCACCAGCGTGCTGGATTTCAGCGGCAAGGTGGCGGAATATATCGCCGAGTGCCGCGACATGGGCATCCGGCTTCTGCCGCCGGACATCAACGAATCCGACGCGGATTTCACCGTCGTGGGCGACAACCTGCGCTTCGGTATGGCGGCGGTCAAAAACGTCGGGCGCGGCTTCGTAAAAACCCTGATGGCCGAGCGGGAGCGAAACGGAAGATTCACCGCCTTTGACGAGTTCTGCCGCCGCATGTACGGACAGGACCTGAACCGTCGGGCCATCGAAAGTCTGATCCGGGCCGGGGCGTTCGACTCTCTCGGCTGCAAACGCAAAGCGCTGCTGCAGGCGCTGGACACGGTGCTCGACTCGGTGAATGCCGCCGGTCGAAAGAACGTCGCCGGGCAGCTCGATCTGTTCGGAATGGACTCGGACGAGGGCGGCGCGCAGGCCGAGCCGCTGAAGCTTCCGGACGTGGAAGAGTTCAGCGCCGCCGAACTCATGAGCATGGAGCGCGAAATGACCGGGCTTTATCTGAGCGGGCATCCCATGGACGCATACAGGGAGACCGCAAAGCGCCTCGGCGCGACGCCCATCGGCAGTATTCTGGACGACTTTTCCGGGGAGGCCGGGCCGGAGCGTTTTTCCGACGGGCAGGCCGTTACCGTCGCCGGGATCGTCAGCAGCTACAAGACGCGCACGACAAAAAACAACTCCATGATGGCCTATGTCAATCTGGAGGATGACAGCGGCTCCATGGAGCTGATCGTATTCCAGCGGGCGCTGGACGCCGGCAGACAGTATCTGAAGGAAACCGCTGCCGTGGTGGTCAAGGGGCGTCTCTCCGTGCGCGATGAAAAAGAACCTCAGATCATGGTGGATTCCGTCCAGCCGCTCTCCGGCGCGGCGGGAGCTCCCGCCGCGGCCGCAGCAGCGGAGCCGGAGCGGCAGACGCTCTATGTCCGGATGGACAGCACGGACGCAAAGAACCGCCGGAAGATCGAGCTGCTGCTGGAGATGTTTCCGGGCAAGGACCGGATGGTGCTGTATTTTGCGGACACCGGCAAGCGCCTCGGCGCAGACTGCGTGATCCATCCCGCGCTGCTGCGGGAACTGCGGGAGATGCTGGGTGAGCAAAACGTCGTGGTAAAATAAGGGCGGCGCCGATCTCCGCACCGCCCTCGCTCCGTTCTTTCGTATTCTTTTCCAGATAACACTTGACTTTTCCTTGGGCTATCATTTATAATAGGCAAGCTGACAAACTGCATATGGAGATTTGTTCGAAGCGCTATGGAGAAGTCGCGTAGCCTGGTCGAGCGCGCACGATTGGAAATCGTGTAACGGTCAAAAGCCGTTCGAGGGTTCGAATCCCTCCTTCTCCGCCATAATGTGAGCGTCAAATAGATAGCTCGCCGGAAGCCCTAGAGCCGCAACAGCTCTAGGGCTTTTGCGTCCCAAAAATGAGGTTGCATTTAAAAAGATAGTAAATGATAGAAATCGCCGTTAGGAGGGATCCGTACTATTTCTCCATCAGTTTTGGGCGGATTTCGTGAGTTTTTTCTCTCGAAACCCGCCCATTTTTCATATCTCAAGTTGTTAAATCTTTGTGTCTGAAAAGGAGGTCCTACTTTAGTGATCTACTATCAAATGCGCGCTTCCCCCAAATAGCTCGAAAACAGAATACTATCATCAAGAGGTCGTTTTGTGTGTATGAACCCATACATAGAAAACGGCCTCTTTTTTTGTTGGGCTTCATGCGCACAGCGCCTCATGAAGAGGAGGTTTTAATGTCCGCATCCACGAGCCCTATCCCCTATACAGGAAATAAGAGCTGTATTGTGAAAACCATTCTTGATGTCATGCCGCCGCACGAAACGTACATCGAACCGTGCATGGGCAGTGCAGAAGTATTTTTCCGAAAGAAACCGGCCAACCTTGAGATCCTGAATGATTACAACGGCGACCTGGTAAACCTGTTCAGGGTTTTACAGGACAACGAGAATCTGGACAAGGTCATTGGTCGGCTTTATCTTTCGGTGAACGCTGAACTGCTGTTCCGGCAGAACAAGGAACTGCTCACTCTTACGCCCAACATCCTTGATGATCTCAACGAGACGGCAAATATCTTGCGGTCTGCTTCCTGGGCAGAGATTAGGAACGCAGTCGCGTTCTTTGAGAATCAGGTGTACAGCTTTTCTTCCACCGGTCAGACCTTCGGTATTATGCGGCGGGATCTGACACACAGATTTGCCCGTCTGCTGGCGGCATGCTGCCGCCTCAGGAATGCGACCATTCTTCACCGAGATTACAAGGCCGCCATTTCCTACGGGGCTTGCGAAAACTGCTTCATCCTTTTGGACCCTCCGTATAACGGTACGGAAGACTGTTATCCAAAAGCAGATTTCGATTCAAGCCAGCATGCTGTGCTCTTTGAGTTTATGTCCGGTATTGACCGGCAGTTCGCCGGCAAATGCAGATTCCTGATCACCTACAATAATGATCCGTATATCAGAGGTTTGGCTGAGGAGAACGGTTTCTTTACCTTCGTCCAGTCCAGGCTGCACAACATGCGTCAAGCGTCTGAGGCCGGGGCGCTTTTTGAAGAGCTGCTGATTGCAAATTATGATCTGGTTGCACAGGCAGAAGAAAACAATTCCACACTCTTTGCTAAGACCGAACAGCTGTCTCTGTTCGATCACCTAAACTATGACTGGTCAATATGACAGTCTCTCATCCTCTCAAACTGCTCTGCTTTGGCGTGTATAGATAGAGTGCTACTCTGTGGATCCATACGAGATCCTGCGTTCGTCGACCGTTTGCTGTTCCAGCTTCCGGAACCGATCGGGCGTTACGCCGAACATCTGCTTGAAGCTGCGGATGAATTGCCTCGTATCACGATAGCCGATCTCTTCGCAGATGTGATCGAGCTTCCAGTTCTTTGTTTTCAGCAGTTCTGCGGCTTTTCTCAGCTTAAAATCTTTGACAGTCTCTGAGAAAGACCGTCCGGCCTGCTCCTGAAACATGCGGCTCAAATAGGATTCGTTGTAATGGAATTCGGCAGCCAGATCATGGAGCGTAACCGTACGGTAGTGATTGTACATGTAGTTGACCATGTCGAGTATCCGCTGATCCCGTAAAGCGATACTATAGAGCGGCTGCATTGTGTCCATATATCGCTGAAGAATATAGGTGATAAGATTTGCTGCCGTCGATTCCATGAGCTCCTTTTGATAAGACATGGCAAGACATTGCTGCTCGTACAGAAAGAGCAGCATACTTTCAGCGGCAGGGTCCTTCCCACATTGAAAACTGATCGGATATACCATGGAGGGCAGATGCGGAATGCTCATCTTCACGAAGTGACTGAGCCTGATTTTCATGGTAAGACACAGTGAGTCCCCGACGGCAATGAGCTGGTGCCTGGTCGGAACCGGGATGAGGATAAAGCTCCCTTCCTGCTGGATCACCTCGTTTTCCCCGATGCGGTGTATGCAGCTGCCCCGGAGCACATAGGCACATTCGATAAACTCATGTGAGTGGGCAGGTATTTCAATATATCGGAGCAGTTTTTCTATGGCAACATTCATGCCGGGCGGCATGAAGTCCTCCTCCGTCAGGCCGGTATTTCCGTATCTCTCATGAAAGGAGGCTACGATCTGTCCCTGCTCCCGAAGAGCCGGCGGATCATTCATGGTCTCCAAGGTATGCCGGTCGGATCCGCGCATCATCAGATATAAGTATTGACCGTGACGAAGCATGATCCCCGTTCGGCGAACGGAATCGAGTCCTGCCTTCTCATACGGATCCAACCTGGACAACTCCCGGATCAGATGATGATAGTTCGCCAAAGTATCCCTCCGTTCATGGCTCGCCGTCGTTCCTGTTAACAAATCAATTATATCTCCCGGAAAAGTAAAATTCAACCCATCCCACATGTAATATGTGGGTATTTTTTATTCTTTTCAAAAACTATACTATAAATATAAGAAATCACAGAAAGGACCGTGAGCATGGGAAAAAAGCTGAATGATCTGAAATGTTCGCTCATCCAAAAGGCAGTCTATGCAAAGCTCTACAAGGGGCATAAGCCCAATGAGTGGGAACCGTGGAACGCTCCGGAAGTGAAAAAGCTGGGCAACGGCATGGTTTGCCGCAGCAACGTCAGATACGGCGAGACCTGGCCCAACAGCTTCGCGGACATCTGGTATCCCGACGACAGCGGAAAGAAACGGCCTGTAGTGGTATACTTTCACGGCGGCGGCTTCATCTTCGGCAACAAGTCCACCGGCGACCCGATGCAGACCGGCGGAGGCGGTGTGGGAAAGCTGGAAGCCATCGTGCGGGCAGGCTATATT
>JAEEGL017358192.1_pt1 | contig 17950 bp, 39 predicted proteins | sample 9134231 | NCBI WGS metagenome assembly JAEEGL01 (sample SAMN16246548, study PRJNA631951) | gut metagenome | biome: gut microbiome; feature: rumen; material: fiber-attached | host: Bos | place: Iran: Karaj | collected 2018-10 | reverse complement strand
GAGACTGGCTGCGACGTGTACATCGACGCGCAGTTCATCGCAGTGGACTACGACCCCGACATGAGCGTGAACAAGGCATACGCGTTGCTCAAGGCCATGCCAGAGTGGGAGGACGCCGAGGACGTGATCGACAAGTGGGCAGCAGGAACGGCCTACTACATCGGTGACCGCGTTATGTACCAGGAGCAGGAATACGAGTGTATCCAGTCACACACATCACAGGAGGGCTACGAACCTGATTCAACGCCCGCCCTTTGGAAGTTCTACGAGGAAGGTGGTGACGGTATCCCCGTATGGAGCCAGCCGACTGGTGCCCAGGACGCCTACAAGATGGGCGACAAGGTACATTATCCAGACGTGAACGGCCCCGTGTACGAGTCGCTGATTGACGCAAACGTCTACTCACCAGAGGCGTACCCGCAAGGATGGAAACTTGTCGAGATAGGAGAGAACAATGCTTAAACGGACGGTTCAGATCAACGGCGCGCTCTACGACGAGCACAGGGTCACGAGGCTCGACTCGCACATCGGCGGCTCGACGATAGGCTACGTGCGCAGCGAGAACTCGACGGACGGATATTCCGTCACCCGCTCCTATGCGCTCGATTACAAGGACGGCATGACCGTTAAGGATGCCGAGGACAAGCTCTGGTCCCTCTCAGCCTTCGAAGAGTACGTCGACTCGGAGGCGCTGCTCGACGAGGTCTTGCCATACATCACGGACGAGCAGGCTGCTGAAATCCCTGGCGTGTTCCCAGCATGGAAGGTCGGCAAGGAGTATTCGGTCGGCTACCGCGTGAACTACCAGGGCGTGCTCTACAAGTGCCTCCAGGCGCACACGTCGCAAGAGGAATGGACGCCCGACGCGGCGGCATCGCTCTGGGCGAAGCTGCTGAACCCCGACCCCGAGGTAATCCCCGTGTGGGAGCAGCCCGACTCCACGAACCCTTACAACACGGGCGACAAGGTTCACTATCCCGACGCCGATGGCCCGATCTACGAATCGACCATCGACAACAACATCTGGTCGCCCGAAGCCTACCCGCAAGGATGGCAGCTCGTGGAAGGGGGTGAGTAAGTGGAAACGACTCTTCACTACATCCAGTTCAGCGAAATCGGGGTGACGTTCGCGGTCATTGTGGCGGCAATGACGTTCGTGGTGCTGACCTGGAACGCCGTGAGGGCAATCCTCGACTGGCGCACGCTCGCCAAGAAGCCGACAGACGACCGCATGTCCGAGCAGGACGGGCGCATCGACGACCACGAGAAGCGCATCACCGCATTGGAGAGCTGCTGCGAGGAGGTGCACGGCAAGCTCAAGGCCGACTGGGACTTCAAACAGGAGGAGAAAGAGTTCAACGTCATCATGCTCGAAGCCGTGGGACAGCTCATGAAGCACGCCCTCGACGGCAACGACACGGACGGGTTGAAAGCGGCGGACGAGAAAATCGACAAGTACCTGCGGGAGAAATCGCAGAGATAGGAGAGAACAATGAGCGAGAACACGAAACTCTGGTGGAAAGCAGCGGGCATCCGCGCAATCAAGACGGCGGCGCAGTTCGGCGTCGTGCTCGTCGGCTCGGACATGGTGAACATCGTGACGCTCGACTGGCCCTACATCCTGGGCTGCATGGCGAGCGGCGCCGTCGTGTCATTGCTGACCAGCTTGGCTGGTCTGCCCGAAGTCGAGATGGCGAAAGAGGGCAAGCATGCCGAGTAGCGTCCAGAAGGAGAACGCGGCAAGGTGCATGGAGCACCTGGCAGAACATTGGTTTCATGGCTACACCCAGGGCTGGGGTCGCTGGGGAGACGGAGAGGGCGTATGCGAGGTCGAGGGCGTCGACGGCAGCATCCTATATGTCGAGCAGGGAGACCGCGACTGCTCCGCTGGCACCGTCTCCGCATACGAGGCCGCTGGCATCGACTGCGGAGGGGCGTCATGGACTGGCGACGCCCTGGACTGCATGCTCTCGACGGGCAACTTCCGCGCCCACCGCATGAGCGACGGCTACTACTGCGACGACGGCTACATCGCTCAACGGGGAGACACCTATCTTGCCCACCACGACGGCTTTCAGCACATGGCGATGTGCGTCTCTCCCGACCCCGACCTGCTCGCCGAGTTCTCGGGCAACGAGTTCGGCGGAATCATCGGCGGGGAAGTGGGAGACCAAACTGGCTGGGAGTCCCACATCACGGGATTCTATGGTGGTTGGGACTACGTCATCGAATGCGTCGTCTCCGAGTCTGGCGGCGGCGGTTACACCCCTCCCGCCGATGACGTGCGCTACATGGTCAGCCTCGACCCCTACGGGAGCTATTGGCTTCCCGAGATGGTAGGAGAGCACGACCGTGGCGGCTCTGGCGACGACTACGCAGGCATTATCGGGCAACCGATTCTCTGGTTCGCCTGCGATTCTGGCAGCTACCGCGTCTTCACCGAGGGTTCGGGCTGGCTCCCATGGGTCGATGCCTACAACCCTGGAGATTTGGAGTACGGCTGCGCTGGCGACGGCACCCCGATTCTGGGCGTCGAGGTCGAGGACTCTGGAACCCGCTACCAGGTGCACGTCATGCATAGGATGGCGAACAGCGGCGTGTGGTACGCCGAGATGGTAGGCAACCACGACACGGGCGGGTCGAGCGACCATTTCGCAGGAGACCTCGCCAACCAGATTGACGCCATAGCAATGAGGAGGGCTTGATGAACGCTGCGATTCTCTGCGTCGGCGGCATAGCTTTCATCGCCGTGCTCCTCTGGTCGCTGTGCACGCCCCCGAGATACTAGGAGGAACAAATGCAAATCGGATCTAAAGGTCTCGAAGAGGTGAACCTCGTAATCCCGCAGGGGACGTCGCTCATGTTCGACATAGTCCACAAGACGGAGGACGGGGAGGTCATCGACCACTCCCAATCCACGGCTCACATGGCCTTCCAGTCGACGCACAAGGAGACCACGTACCCGCTCGACTCATGCTGCGACTGTTCGGATGAGCGAATACGCGTCGCGATTCCCGCAACGGTGACTGGGACGCTTCCGCTGGGCAAGATGCTCTGGGACTTGATTGTCACCACGGCGCTTGGCGAGCAGGTAAGGTTGTGCTACGGGAAGGTCAGCATCGTCGATACATATTCGCTCGACGAGGTGTAGGAAATGGCTGTCGAGATTCGTCATAGCGGCGAGACCGTAGAGGTCTCGTCGCATCAGGTTACGGTCGAAGTGGAGTCTCCATCGTACTCGGTGGAGACCGCTTCTGGCATGCTCGACGGCGGCACGCCCTACACGGGCAGCTACGAAGCCAGGGCGCTTTTCACCGACCAGGTGTTCCCAACGGCCATGAAAACCATGCGGGAAGACTTCACCGTTCGGGCTATCAACTACACGGAAGCGCCGAACGAATACGGCACCACAGTGACAATCGGAGGTTAACATGCCAAATCAATACGTCAACAAAGTGGTCAACGGAGAGACTGGTGACGTCATCATCGACATCTCGGGCGACACGCTCGTCAACGCATCGCAGCTTTCAGAGGGTGTCACGGCGCACGACCGTGGAGGAGCGCCCATCACGGGAACGAACACGAACGACATGGACACCAGCGGATTGACGGCCACGGCGAGCCAGATTCTCAGCGGAGCCACGGCGGGTGTCAACGGCTCGGTCGTGACTGGCACCATGACGAACAACGGCGCGGTTTCGGGAACGATCAGCGCCAAGACCCAGCAATACGCCGTCCCCGCTGGCTACCACGACGGTTCTGGCAAGGTGCAGATTTCAGCGGAGGAGCAGGCGAAGCTCATCCCCGCGAACTTGAAGCAGAACGTCGAAATCCTCGGTGTTGTCGGAGAGTACGGAGGCGAGGCGGCATCGCTCCAGAGCAAGTCTGTCACGCCCAGCTTCACGGCGCAGACGGTCATCGCCGACACTGGGTACGACGCCTTGTCCCAGGTGACGGTGAACGCAATCCCCTATAGCGAAGTGGACAACAGCGCGGGTGGCAAGACCGTGACCATCGGGTAGGTGGGGCTAATGGCAGAGAACCAATACGTCAACAAGGTCGACCGTTCGGTCGACGGATCGACTGAAACGCTGATAGACATATCGGAGGACACGGTGGATGCAGGGCACCTTGCGGCTGGCTACACGGCTCATGACCGCAGCGGCGCACCGATAACGGGCACGGCAATCGGCGGCTCCGTCGTTACCGTCACACCCGATTTATCGGAAGGCACGAAAGTCGCGACGATCACGGTCGACGGCTCCGACTCCGAACTCTACGCGCCCACACCGCCCGTAACCAGCGTAAACGGCGAGACGGGAACTGTCACGCTCGACATCCCGCCGACCATGACCATCCTGTCATACGGGACTTCGACATGGGCGGAGTTCATGGAGGCGTACAGCACGAACACCATCGTCTACTGCCGTGCATCGTCCAACTCAAACCCAGCAAGCGGAAGCAAGACGCGCATGGCTTTCATGGCGTATGTGAACAATGAGACAGCACCCACGGAGGTCGAATTCCAATACTACCGCAGCGTCTCTAGCCACACGGCAACACAGCAGGGCGACCAGGTGTACATCTACAAGCTGAACAAGAACAATGGCTGGAGTGTTACGGTTCGCGAGGCGAAAATCAAGATGGCCGCTGGCAACGGATTGACTTCCAGCTTCGCGAGCAACACTTTGACAATCAAGCTGCCCGACGTTACTGCGGCGGACAACGGCAAGGTTCTGCAAGTGGTGAACGGCGCGTGGGCGGTTGCGAGTCTTGAATAGACGAACTGTGTTACATCGTGTAACATCTGTATGGGATTGCGCGGGATTCCGTGGGATTCCATTTTGGAAAGCGCCTGGTAGACAGGCTTGTGACCTGGAGTTATGTAGCTGCCTAGCCAACTTCTAATCCGACGGTTGTAGGTTCGATTCCTACTGGGCGCGCCACTCTGACCAGGAAAAACGCCCCGCAATGGGGCGTTTTCTCTTTGTCGGCGTGTTACAAAATGTTACTAACGGAGTCGCCTAGCATCCTCGCGTTCGCCAGATGCGCGGGTTCGTTGGCCGCGAAGTAGTGGTCGTAGTCGACCTTCAGGTTCGTATGGCCCAGGCTCTTCGAGATGAGCGAGTCGGACGCGCCCAATCCCTGCATGATGGTCGCGTAGGAATTGCGCAAGTTCCTCATTGGAACGTACTTGGCTCCCTTGCGCTTCATCAGTGCGCGGTACTCGTTGCTAATCCTGTTCGGTGCCATCCTGTTGCCGTTCGAATCGGGGACGAGCGCACCTTCGCCAGACAGTTCGAGCAGCCTTTCGGAAGGATAGCCAGCCAGGTACACGATGCGCTTCGATTCTGCGGTCTTGGTAGGCCCTTCGTGCAGCTTGCCGCCCACTTCCGTGAGCGCCTTGTCCACACGGATGGAGCATGCGTCGATGCCGAACTCGATGTCAGACCAGAACAGGGCACACGCTTCTTCCCTGCGCAATCCGCCGAACAGCATCACGAGGAGCACAGGCTCCCACTTGGAACCTTTGATTGCCTGGAGCCATTCGGGGAGGTCTTCGAGCAGCAGAACCTCGGGTTCGTACTTGTCCATGCGCTTGAGCCTGATGCGGCGCTGGAAGGGGTTGGACTCCACAATCTCGTCCTTGTACGCCTCGTTGACAATTTGACGCAGGCACTTGTACGCGCCCCTCTGTGCACCTGGCCTGTCTATCTCCGAGAGCTTCGTCTCGATCTCCCTGGCCTTGAGCGTGTTGAGCAGCCTGTCGCCGAACATCGGGCGCACGTACTTCTCGTACTGGTGCGTGTAGCCATTGACTGTGGAAGGGGAGAGGTTTCGTATCGAGGGAAGGTAGAACGTGTCCCAGTATTCGGCAACGGTCATGTCCTCGCCCGTTCCCTTGCCTTCTTCCAGCTTCATACGTGCAAGGACTGCTTCTGCGTCCGAGCGGGTACCGCGCACGACCTTCGTCCTCCTACGGCGCTTGCCGTCAGGCGTGGGCTTTGTCTCTATGCTGACCCTGTAACGGTCTTTGCCGAGCCGTTGGATGGCTCCCATCGCTGCCCTCATGTTAGAATCTCCTCGCAGACGTTGTGGTAACGGACTGTATAGACCCAGTGGGTGTTTTGGCCAATACCGCTGGGTCGCCTTTTATAGAGTTATGTGCAGGCGTGTGCACGTAACTAATTATTATTTGTAACTTGCTGCGCAGCCCCGCGCATAAACCAACAAATGATTCTTCCCTTCTTCGGTGAGGGAGCGGTAGATTTCGAGAAGCTCCGACTCTCCTTCATCGGGGTTGTCGTGTGCTGGCAGCGGGTCTCCAGAGTCAATGTCAACAACTGCGTATTCCGTATTGCTTTTCACTGACAGATACAGTTCCTCCGAGCTGACATCAAGTCCTTTGGCGATTTTCAAGAACAGGTCTACTCCGACGTTGTCGAGGTTCGTGTCGCCCCTGGAGATCGAATAGAGTGTGGATGCGGGGACGCCACATTTCTCGGCAAGCTGCTTGATGTTCGTCCCTTTAGACTTCGCAACTTCCTTGAGATTCATGACGACTCCTTCTATTTACGACGTGACGTAAAAAATATAGCAAAAAATTCTTTACAAAATTACGACATGACGTATAATGGAATCGTAGTAATTACGCCACAAAGCAACCAAGGAGGTGAACATGGCGATTCTTTATCCGAATCTCGCAGCAGAGATGGCTCGCAGCGGAGTCGATTACGGCACATTGTATAAAGATGTTGCCAAAAAGTCGAGCCGTTCGCTCGAAACCGCCTCGAACTGGTTCTCGACCGAACGTCCTGGGTCGTTGCCTACTGGCATCGCTTTCTACATCCGCGACAGCTATTTCCCGAACCTCACGGTCGACTACTTGTTCGACAGCGTTCCTATCGAGCCGACCGCGTAGGGCACCGTTACTGACGGCACGACCGTCAAAGCACCTTGAAAAGAACCAGTTTGCGCCCGTGGGAAGCCAAGGCCCACGGTGGGAGCACTAACAGCGCAGACAAAGAAAAGTAATACCGAGCACCTGCCTTCATGGGCGCACGATTGGGACGGTTCAACAACCCTTGCGCGAAGGCCTCCTTTCACTGTCCCGATGTTCTCTGGCGTGGAGCTGCGTAAATTCGCGCACAGCTAATCATTTCACGGCCACGAGGCTGCTTCATAAGGCGCCACTCCCGAAGTGCAAGGACATTGGATGCGCCCAAGAGGGCGGGTGCTTAAGGGAGAAGGGAGCGACATGACTCCCCTTGCAATCACAGTCCCCGACCTTGCGGAGCAGACGGGCAAATCGCGCAACACCATATACGAATGGGCGAAGCGCGAGACCGACCCGCTGCCGTTGAGGTTCGAGAAGGGGACGCGTAAAGACGGCTTCATAGTCGTCGACGAGTTCCTGTCCTGGTGGTCTCGGAACTCGGTTCATTACAAAGAAAGGTTTGCAGATGGTTAGAGAAAGAGCGGCGCTGCATCGCGGCAACGACAGCAGCGCCAATGTCCAAAGCACAGCGGACACGAAGATTGTATCAGATTGGGAGCGCGGAACGCTCTGGGCTGGGCTTGTGTTCGGCATCTCCATTGCTCTCATGGGCTTGATTGGGGGGTGGCTCGGATGGTAGCCAGGAGCATCAGCGAAATCATCAACAACGTCATGGTCGGATGGGAGTGGATCACCCCCGAGGAAGCGGAGCAGATGCTCGCAAAGAACTGGCCCAACAATAGGAAGATGTCGCAAGCCGTCATCGACGGGTACGTGAACGACATGGAGAACGGCAACTGGTGCTGGTACGTTGGCAACACGATTGTCATATCGGAGGACGGATACCTTCTCGACGGCCAGCACAGGCTCGCTGCGGTTGCCAAGTCTGGCATACCGACGATGATGCTGGTTGTTAGGAACGTTCCCGATGAAGCCTTCGACTTCATCGACGGCGGCAAGAAGCGGCTTGCATCCGACTTCATCGACTGCCCGCAAGCGTCATTTGTCACGGCATTAGCAAAGGCTGTTTGCCTTGCGAACGAAGGCATGACGCTCCATGCGTGTCTTACGTCGAGGAGCACTATAACCCGCTTCGACGTTGTCGAATACGCGAGGAACAACCAGGACGAGCTTCTTGGATACGTCAACCTTGCGTATCGGGCGAGGAACGCTCTCGGATACGGTGCGCAGACGACATACGCGCTTGCCATCTACCAGGCGGCATGCGTGTACGGCAAGACCTCCGTCGAATGTGCCATCGAGGAGCTGGTCGAGGGCAGCAAGCTCTCGATTTCCTACATGAAGAGCGTGACAGACGCTTTCGGAAAAAGGAACAGGCCCAGCAAAGACTGGGTGTACGGCGCGTTTGCGACGTACTTCGACGCATGGACGAGGGGCGTGCAGGTCAAGTCGTGGAACAAGACCGAACAGTACGCAGAGAGGCTGTTCTCGGCCTACCAGGAGGCGATTTAGCAATGGTAACGCCCGAGATGATTGAGGTTGCGAACCTCTGGATGTCAGCATGTAAGAAGGCCAAGGTCAAATCAGGAGAGGTCTACTGGTCTGATGAGAACGTCGACGGCGATTACGTCATCACCGTCTTCGACCGCGAGGGCGGCATGTGGCAGGTCTACAAAGGCGGCGAGCACGATGGTTAGCGAGAACTACGCACTCGGCCTCCAGGCCAAGGGCGATCGCTTCAAAGAGGAAGCCGACCGATGGATCGAGAAGAACCCAGGCGCATGGAAGTACATGACAGCACAGGCGCTTCTCTCGGCGAAGGCCAAAAGGCGCTTCGGCATCGGGGCGTTGTGCGAGCACGTGCGCTGGCACATGTTCGCCCAGGGAGACGAGAACTTCAAGCTGAACAACAACTATCGCGCAGCGTTCGCACGCAGGCTCATTCGAGAGCATCCAGAAGTGGAGCCTTACATAAAGACGAGAGGGTCGGTGTGCGACCTGTGAATCAAAGATTCGCTATCAAGGGGCGCTTGATGTCGAGGAACGAGCACGACTACCTGAACCGTAGCCACTGGTCGAAGGGGAAGAAGGCCAAGGAAGCGGAACAGGCGAAGGTCGAGGCGGCGATACTCGCCGCCAAGCTCGTTCCGATGGAAGGCCCCGTCGAAGTTGGGGTCACGTTCATAGAGGGCCGTCCGAAGAACGGCAAGATGCGTGACCCAGACAACATAGCGGGTGGTGGAATCAAGGTGATACTCGATGCGCTCAAGGAGTGCGGAATCATACCCGACGACAACCCACGCATTGTTAGGAACCTGTTTTTCAGGTTCGCATACAACGCATCGAACCCGCATGTGGAAGTTGAAATTATGAGTTACAGACCCGAGGGGCGGTCGATTTACTACCCGCCCGTAATCGGTGTGGATTAGGAGGTTGCGATGCAACCCACGAAGATTGACAAACTCCTTGCCCTCAAAGCTGTGAAGGGCAAGGTCGACGAGGAGTACAAGCTCCTCGAAGGGGAGTGCCGCCAGGAACTCCTCGAAGCATATGAGAAGGACGGGACAGACCGCAAGACCTCACCGTACTTCGGCCCCGACGCTGGCAAGTTCAGCATCAAGCGCATCAAGGGCAAGAAGCCCGAAACATGCGTCGAGTTCAACATGTGCGACGACGAGGCGCTGGCCGAGTGGCTTGAGGACAACCACGACGCAGCACTTCGCTACGCGATGCTCAACGGCGCAGACTTCGGTAGGTACTGGTTCTACTTAACGGGCGAGCTGCCCGAGGGAATCAGCAGGGTCGAGTACGAGGAACCTGGCACGCCCGACACGCTGTCAGCGCAGGTGTACTCGTTCAAGCCTGACATCGTCATCGAGAAGCTGGGCGGCAACCTGCTCGAAATGACTAACGAGCTTCTGCTCGGTGATGGCCGATGAGCTACTACGAGAAGCTGGCGCAGGTTCACGCAGCTATCAAGCAGCCCATCAAGGACAGCGTGAACCCCCATTTCAACAGCACGTTCGCAAGTCTGAACGAGTGCAACAGGGTCGTTTCCGATGCCGTGAAGTCCGTTGGGGAGTGCGATTACTGGCAGAGGGCGGTCTACAACTCGGACGCTGGCTGCTGGGAGATGCAGACGGTGTTCCAGGCCGATGGGATGACCGAGGTGATTTCGAGCCATCCGTTCCGCGACGACGCGAACCCGCAGAAGGCGGCAAGCGCGTCGACCTACGCACGCAGGTACTCGTTGGTATCGGCCTTCAACCTCGCAGCAGAGGACGACGACGGCAACGAAGCCGCACGCAGGGAGCCCGTCGAGAACTACAAGCGCAGCATGTGGGAAGCAATCAAGGCGTGGTCCAAGGCCAACGGCATCGACCCGAACGAGGAAGCAAACAGGGTCATGAGCGACCCGAAATGGAACGACACGCCCGAGATGTACGAAGCGACCGCACGTAGGTACGAAAGCGCGTTGAATGGCTAAGACTGGTTATCCGAGAGAGCTGATCCAATGGCTTTCAGAGCAGCCAGATGACAAGGTGTTCACGGTCAAGGAACGTCGCAACAGGCGTTCCCTGACCGCCAACGCCTACTACTGGGCGATGCTCAACGAGCTGGCGCGTAAGCTGGGCATATCAAACTCGGAATGTCACAAGCAGATGCTCAAGGAGTATGGCGTATCCGACGTCATGCTCCTCCGCGCCGACATAGACCCAGCCGATTACTTCACGTACTACGACCTGTACGACGCAGGGGTAATCAAGGGCGTGCGGTACAAGCGCGTGACTGCATACAAGCGGTCATCGCAGATGGACTCCAAGGAATTTTCGGCGCTGATTGACGGGCTGCGGTTCGAGTGCGAACAGCAAGACATTCCGTTCATGACGCCCGACGAGGTAGCACGGCTGCATTTCGAGCAGCCAGAAGGGAAATGAACCATGAAACAGGAGAAGTACAAGAAGGCTATGGACATGCACACCGACAAGCTTCACGACTACGCAATCAGGCTGCACGAGTTCGTGGACGAGATGCACGACAACAGCGTTTCCTACAACGACATCATCGGCATGCTCGAAGTCGAGAAGATGTTCCGCTTCAACGAGTCCGTCGAGTACGCGAGGGGCGCGAGCCTGATGAGCGCGCTCGACGACCTGGCGGAACTGTTCAGCGAGGAGGAATAGTCATGGCAATCAACAGCGTCAACCTCAGCGGCAACCTCACCAAAGACGCAGAGCTTCGCCGCACCAAGTCTGGTACATCCGTGCTGAACGCAAGCATGGCCGTGAACAACCGTCGCAAGGACGATAACGGCGAATGGGTCGACAATCCCTGCTTCGTCGACTTCGTCCTGTTCGGATCACGTGCCGAGAAGCTTGAGAAGTACCTCACGAAAGGCACGAAGGTCTGCATTCACGGCGGTCTCCGCTGGTCTTCATGGGAGCGTGACGGCCAGAAGCGTTCAAAGCTCGACGTCGTGGCCGACGAAATCGAGTTCATGAGCCGCAACCAGAACCAGAGCCGGGGTTATCAGGGCGGTTACGACGACCACCATCAGCAGGTAAGGCGGCAGCAAGCAGAGTACGTCGAAGCGACCTACTACGACGACGATTGCCCGTTCTAGCTTGGGGGAATCGTTATGGCAAGAAAAGACATTACGCCGAAACTGCGTTTCGCTGTTCTCTCAAGGGACTTGTACACCTGCCAATACTGTGGCGCTCATGCTCCCGACGTTAGGCTCGAAATAGACCACATCGTTCCAGTTAGCAAAGGGGGGACGAACGACATAGGAAACCTCATAACCTCCTGCGAAAAGTGCAATTACGGCAAAGGCTCAAGCGAACTCGGAGCATTTGAGCTGGCGACCATAAAGGCAAGGATGCTTGTGCGAGAAATCGCTGACAAGATTTGATATGAGCGGAGGTAGGAGTTAAATGGCTCACAAGAGGATGTTCTCGAAGGACATAACCGAGTCAGACGCGTTCGCCGACATGCCGCTTTCGTCGCAGGCGCTCTACTTCCACCTGGGGATGGAGGCCGACGACATGGGATTCGTGAACAACGCGAAGAAGGTTCAGCGTGGGATAGGCGCTTCGCCCGACGACCTGAACCTTCTCATTGCGAAGAGGTTCATCATCCCGTTCGAGTCGGGGATAGTCGTCATAAAGCACTGGAAGGTGAACAACACCATCAAGTCGGACCGAAACCACGGAACTAAGTACGAGGACGAGCTGGCTATGCTGGATGTTAAGGACAACGGAGTCTACACATTGAAAAACGTACAACCTGAACTGGTTGTTTCCAATTTGGCTCCAACGTCGGTCCAAAACGGCTCCCTAGATATAGGTATAGATATAGGGATAGGTATAGAAGAGAAGAGAGATACATTGTCGGGAAAACCCGACTACTCGTCTCAAGTGAGGGAAATCGTCGCTTACCTCAATGCAGTTGTCGGTAGCCGCTACAAGCCGACTACCCGAAACACCGTCGCACACATCAAGGCGCGTCTCAAGGCGGGGTTCACGGTCGAGGACTTCAAGGCCGTCATCGACAAGAAGGCCGCAGCGTGGAAGGGCGACCCGAAGATGGCGAAGTACCTCCGCCCCGAAACTCTCTTCGGCCCCAAGTTCGAGGGATACCTCAACGAGCTGACAGTCAAGAGGGGAGGGGCGAATGGCCGCTTTAGCAAGTACGACTAAGAGCATGAAGGGCGTCTTCCCGAGGATGCGCAAGGTCTGCGACCATTGCGGGAAGCCCCTCAAGGAAATCGAAGTCAACCTGTTCGGCAAGATGGTGAAAGTCACCTGCTGGGAATCATGCGGTTGCAGCGAGTCGAAGCTCGACGGCATGTACATCACCGACAAGCAGAAGGAATACGTCAGGGCTGGCATCCCCGAGAGGTATCTCGGTGCCGAGTCTGGCGATGACAGGCACTTGTCCGTGATTGCTGGCAACAGCCTGTACGTCCAGGGCGACAACGGGAACGGCAAGACGCGCTACGCATGCGGCATAGCGAGGAAGCTGGTCGACGCTGGCACGTCCGTGTACTTCATCAACTCCAAGCACCTGATCTCCGAGATTCAGGGAACCTACTCTGGAAGGCCGACCGACGCATTAGACCGCGCATACAACTGCAAGGTGCTCGTGCTCGACGATTTGGGCAAGGAGCAGCCGACAGCCTACTCGCTCTCGACGCTCTACGAGCTGATCGATTCCAGGTACTCGGCGATGAAGCCGATTGTCGTCACGTCGAACTTCTCGCGTGGGGGGCTGGTTGAGCGTTGGGCGAGCGCCGACCTTCCCACAGCCGAAGCCATCGCTTCGAGGCTCTGCGAGGGAGTCGAGACCGTCGTGTTCGAGGGCGGGGACAGGAGGTTGGCATGAGGACCATGACGCTTGAGCAGAAGGCGAAGGAGTACCGCAAGATAGCCAACGACCTCATCGACTACGTCTACCTGTGCAGCGACAGGAACATCGTTCCGCTGAAACACGACGCGAACGTGTTCATCAACCGCTTCAACGCGGTCGACAAGGCGAGGAGGAACGGATGAGGGGAGTCGGTCTTTTTTACGAGCGGCTCCTGGACAAGCCGAGCATCGTCGACACGGACTTCTGCGCCATATGCGGGAGGCCAGCCATCGACAAGCACCACGTAATCAAGAAGGGCATGGGCGGCTACTCGAAGGAGACCGAGAAGCGCATACCGCAGATGCGGCTGTGCGGATTCGGCAACACGAGCGGGTGCCACGGACTCATGCACAAGGGAAGGCTGCACGTCTACTGGGACGAGAGCATGGGGGGCTGGGTCTTCTGGGTCAGCCCCGAACCCATGAAGGATTTCGATGCCTGGTACAACCACTGGGACGAGTTCCTGCCAATCCCAGGGTGGATCGAGCAGCAGACAGGGAAACTGCTGCACGTGTACGGCAGCGGGAAGGTGGATGAATGACCCCAGGCGAGAAGATAACGCAGCTCGCACGCGAGATTGACTCGCTCAACGATGAGATAGCGTATGCCAACGCGATGATAGAAGAGCTGGAAAGCCTGGTAGGGGATGCGGACAGGGCGCTCATGGCCGCGTGGGACTTGCTGCTCCCCGATGCCAGGAAGCAACTGCTGGAAAACAAGTACGCGGAGGAGTTCTTCTGGAGCGAACCCGAGAGGATTGAGAGGGATGAGAGATGAGCTGCAAATACTGCACAGAGCTTGAGGAATACGATGTGGACGAGAGGGAAGATTTCGTCATTATGCGTGGGCCAGAGCTTGAGCTTATGTGCCCCGAGTGCAACATGAAGGCTTCCCTTGGCTATTGGGGCAGCATAAAAGACCCTTTGGATAGGACGTGGGGTATCGACATTATGCTCGACGAGGAATGGCACGAGCATATTCCCATTCAAGTAGGCGTTTCGCTTGGAAGTGCAGACAGGGGCAACGGCTTCGATTACGAGTTCAAGTCTGGTTTCGATTGCCACGAGGTCGTCATCGTTAACTACTGTCCGATGTGTGGCGAGAAACTTGGGGGTGAATCATGAGTGATTGTTCGACGCACGCGTTTGACGTGCCTGAGTTCAGCTTGAAGAAGATGGCCAAGGCGCAAGGTGGCCCACCTTACATGCTCGAAGTCGACGACATGTTCGACATGCTGCCCGAGTCCGTCACGAACTTGGTGACGGCGGTCATGTGGAGAGGGCACGTGTTCGTGCGAGTGGACGGTAGAGACTCGGAAAACGCCGAGACGGACAAGTTATCGAGCTGAGGCAAAACGGGGCCTCAGCGGCTTGTACCTCCAGGCTGAGAGGATTTTGAACATGGTTATCCAGTTACCAGAATGGGACGGCTGGCGAATCTCAGGCGAATCACTCGCCTGGGAGATTCAAGTGCAGAAGAAGAACGGGAAGAAAGCGGGTGAATGGAACGCAGTCAGGTGGTTCCCGTCGCTCGACTCAGCCGTCGCATGCGCATACGAGAAGGCGCTCAAGGAAAACGGTCTCGTCACCGACGATTTGAGGGAAGCCGAGAAGGAGTGCAGGAAAGTCAAGGACTCGCTCCTCAAGGCTGTGAGGAAGGCGGTTGTCCAATGAGGGAGAACAGGATTGCAGACCTGGCGATAGCAGCCGTGATGATGCTCGTCGCCGTGTGCCTCGTGGCTGTGACTTCGATACAGCCCGCCCAGGCAAGGGACGTTGAGCCTGACTGGACTTGGAAGGTCTATCCGACCGACAAGGCGAACACGGGCGCCTTGCTGCGAATCAAGATGGGCGAGATCGAGCAGCGCATAGCCGAGATCATCGCCGAGCGCGAGGCGGAGCAGGCCGCCATCGAAGCGGAACAGGCGGCATGGGAAGCAGCGCAGTATTACGAGCCCGTGTACTACGAGCCGACCTACTACGGGGTCAGTGGAGACCCCGATGGGCTCAACTCCTTCGTCGGAGTGGTCGACGGCCCCAACGGGACGATCGAGACGGCCTATTCATCGAACGTGCTCTACCACTACAGGACGAGCGAGTGGACGCCAGATGAATACGGCTTCTACCGCACGTCGGACGGCTACTACGTCGTGGCTTCCAACGAGTACGAGCAGGGCACGGTCATCGAGACCAGCCGCGGCGAGGCGATGGTGCTCGACGGCGGATGCGCCGAGGGCTACATCGACTTCTACACGAACTGGTAGCCATGGGCAGCAGGGAATGGAGGTACGCCTTCGGCACAAGGCTCTTCGAGGCGAGGTCGGCGAAGGGCATGAGCCAGAGGGAGCTGGGCAAGCTCGTCGGCGTGCACCCCAACACCATCAGCACGTACGAGATGGGAGCGCACGAGCCGACGGCGCACGTGCTCCACAGGATATGCGAGGCACTGGACGTCGACGCGGACGTCCTGCTGGGAAGGAGGGGGATATGAGCGATTGCTCGACCCACAAGGACGAGTACCCGGGCATGAAGCGCATCGTCGTGCACTTCACCGACCCCAACGAGCACGACTTCGAATGGCCGTTCGTCCCGCTTGACAGGGAGATCGAGAGCATCGACGTCGACGGCGAGAAGTGGGTCGCGCCTGCCAGGCTCCAGGAGCGCATCGACGACCTCGAGGAGCTGGTGCGCGACCTCTGGCCGAGGGCGAGCTTCACGATGGCGCCCGAGAACAGGCAGGGATGGAAAGAGCGCATCGGGGCGCTCGGATTGGAGGTCGGCGCATGAACGTTCTGTCTCACGTGATCGTGTTCTTCGTCGGCTGCATCGTCGGCATGACCATGCTGGCGATCTTGATGGCGAAAAGGGGCGACAGATGAGCGAGTTGTTACCGTGCCCGTTCTGCGGGGGTGAAGCCGACGAGTACGAAGGCGATTACGGAAACGGCATCTACTGCATGATGTGCGGTGCAATGGTCGGCGAGCCTATCCACCTGGAATACAGAACTACGAAGCGGGTTGGCATAGCCGAAGCCATAGCCGCATGGAACAGCCGAGCGGAGCGCACTTGCGTTCCTACCGAAGACAGCTGCTGCCCTTATTGCGGTGATGACCTAATCAGATGCGACATGGCTATAGGAGAGGGCGGCGGTGCCGTCGAACTCGACCCACCGATATATCACAGCTACTGCCCGAACTGCGGCTGCAAGGTGGTGGGCGAATGAGTAACTTTCGTTTCGGAGCAGATGACTACAAGCTCAGCTACTATCCACCCGAAGCATCCGATGGAATAGGCGGCGTTGATTGGGACAAGGTCGAGTCCGTCGAAATTGAGTTCGACGTGTACGTGAAAGTCGTGCGGTGCATGGACTGCGTTTATTTCGACAACGATACGAACCATGGAGCGCATTGCTGGAAATTTGGAAATGCTCTTTGGGACGATTACGACGGCTTCTGCGCATGGGGAGAAAGAAGGACAAATGACAACTAACAGAGAATGGCTCTTCTCGTTGGAGCCTAGCGAATTGTCGGCATGGTTCGATGCCGATTGCTTTGAAACGGAGAACACGAACAAGTTGACAGCAGAGCGCGATGCTGCTTATGCGAAGAATCGTGCGCTCAAGCAACACATAGCGAACATGCAGGAGGGGCGCAACGGCTGGCATACCAAGGCCGAGAAGCTGCAAGCGAAGGTTACAGAGCTGACATCGGAACGCAACGAGCTGCAAGCGCAAGTGGGCGAGTTGTTCAAAGAGAACGATGCTTTAGTCGAAGAGCGTTCAAATCTGCAAAAGCAATTGAGATTTACGAGTGCAGAACGCGAGCACTACCGCTCGATATGCAGCAACATGGCGACAAAGATTCACGACGCGTTGATGGTCATGGATGAAGGGATGGCGTAGCATGGCAGAAGGCGATGTTTTCGACAAGGACAGGGCGCAGGGAGCTATGAAGGCAGTCATCGAGCTGTTCGCGGATCGCGAGTTGACAGCAGCCGAGGCGATTCACGTCATCAGGTGCCTTGCGGCGACGTTCAAGGCCAACTATCCCGATGCTTTCAAGGTGATGTGGCCTAAATACGGGGGAGAATAGCCCCGAAACGAGAAAAAGCCCGCCAATCGGCGGGCTTTCGTCTTTCTTAGGACTCGAACTTTGCCAACTCGACCCCGATTCTGTGCGGAATCTCGGTCACGAGGGCGTTTCCCATGCAGAAAGCCCTCCGATTGTCGCTCATGCCCTCAGTCCAGCCCTTCGGGAAGCATTGGAGGGCGTCAAGCTCGTCTGGAACCAGCCGCCTGAGCCGTCCAGAGTCACCTCTGACGACGTGCTTCATCCTGGAAGGGCCAGAACCGCCCTCTGATGTGAGAATCGTGCGAGAGGGCTTGTCCAAATCGTCGGGGAAGGCGACGGGGCCTTCGGAATAGACGTACTCGAAGCCGTTCCTGGCTTTGCGCGGTTCCTTCTTGGCTCCCTTGAGGTACTCCCAGCGTTCCAGGGACTCGGGTGAGATGAAATACTGCCCTGGAACGTCGGAGTCGGACACAATCACGTCACGGATGGTGCGGTGGATGCCGTCGAAGCGCGGT
>JAEEGL016526485.1_pt1 | contig 17950 bp, 16 predicted proteins | sample 9134231 | NCBI WGS metagenome assembly JAEEGL01 (sample SAMN16246548, study PRJNA631951) | gut metagenome | biome: gut microbiome; feature: rumen; material: fiber-attached | host: Bos | place: Iran: Karaj | collected 2018-10 | reverse complement strand
TTCATTGGGCACCTCCTTTTCTGAAAACGGTTTATTTTTACAAGTAGAAGATACCATATTTATGTTAACAATTATGACTTAAAAACTACGCGTATATGTGATTCTACGAGCAGTCTTTACATAAATAACAACTTTACATAAGTTCACAATCACCCAGGTGGGAACCTTACGCCAACGAAGCTCGACATTGAGGCGACAAAACGAATGATCGAAGCAGGGAAGCTTATAAATGTTCCGCTTGTTGATCATGTCGTTGTCAGTTCTCATACTGGCAAATACTACAGTTACCTGGAAAACATGCCTGAGCTGTTTCTAGAAGGGGCAGAGGAAAAAATGAGGTCACATGTCGAACTTTATTGACAAAATCTGGCAGCAAGGAGTAGACTTCGGTGTATCTTAGTTCAAGTGATTTATATCTTATGATCGGCATTTTCTGGGCTTTGCCTACCTGTTAATTGTTAACCAATCAGCACAAAATATTTACAATTCAAGGCTTTTTTCAAGGGCAGATGACCCAGGCGCAAGTAAGACGCCTGGGTCATCTGCCCTTATTTCATAGATTTACCAGTCGCTTTTTCGCGATAATATGATAAAGTATTCATATGAGAGTTGTTATTATGCACAAAAAAGAGATGAAAAATATGGCAATATCCATAAATGCGACAAAATTTTAGAAAAAATTTATAATTAGATAAAATTATATTCCCTAAAATGGTAAAGATTTAATAAAAAATTAACAAAATCATGGCAAATGAAAATTGGAATGTAGACTTTCACCAGATAATATGTTATAATTTCTAGGATTTTGATATCATGTCTTTTTTATGCTAGAGTACGAAAAAATTATAAAATATAGATAATTCAAAGACATGACACCAAATCCAAAGAGAGACTACGGATACGGGCAATACAGTCAGCAATCCATTATTTCATGTTGAGGTAGGGAATGATCAAGGGTTTACATCACATTGCGATGATTGTCTCCGCAGAGAAGACGGTAGATTTTTATAAGGAATTAGGTTTTGAGGAGACAGACAGAAGGACAAGACCGTATGACACCGTGGTCTTTTTAAAGGGACACAGCATTGAACTAGAACTGTTCGTGGACGCGTGTCATCCGAGGCGAGACTTAAAAGCGGAGCCTTTTGGTGTTCGATACTTTTCCTTGCGTGTGGACAACCTGGAGGAAATGGTAGGAAAGTACGAGGACGCTGTCATACGGATGGATTGGCACGGCGAGAAGTATTGTGAGGTACGGGATCCAGACGGATTGATTATTCAATTACATGAATAGTAAGGAGTTTTTTGTATGAATTATTTATTTGTGGTTGCTCATCCAGATGATGAGGTATTGGGAGCAGGTGCAACGATTAGTAAGCTTGTCAAAGAAGGAAATAAAGTTGCCGTTGCGACATTGGTTAATCAGGCAGGTGCCCGAATGAATTTGTCAGAAACCTTATCGGAGGATCAGAAAAAGGCTTTTCAAATAATGGGCGTAGATAAAACATATGCCGGAGATTTCCCGAACATTCAGATGAACACAATTCCGCACCTTAAATTAGTACAGTTTATTGAGCACGCCATAGAAGATTGGAAAGCGGAAGCAATTTTTACTCATCATCCGTCAGACACGAATAATGATCATGTGATGACTAGTTATGCGGCTCAGGCAGCGTCCAGATTGTTTCAAAGAAGACTGGGCGTGCCGGCATTAAAACAATTTGTTTACATGGAAGTTCCTTCAAGTACGGAGTGGTCCTTTGATTCTTCGTCCAATCGTTTTTCACCTAACATGTTTGTGGAGGTAGGAAAAGAGGGCATAGACACTAAGATTAAGGCGTTGTCATGTTACACGGGAGTTATGCGTCCGTATCCGCATCCACGCTCAGAAGAGGCGATTGTTGGGCTTGCAGCATACCGTGGCGTACAGGCGGGTTGCAATTATGCAGAAGCATTTGAATCCGTATTTTATAGAATGTGAGGAGCTTTATGAAGCCGAGTAAGTTGTATAAGTTTATTAAGCGTACATTTGACATTGTAGCTTCGGGAATAGCGCTCATTGTCCTGATTCCGATTTGGAGCATTGCAATTGTCGGAATTCTGGTGTCAGATCCAGGACCGATTTTCTATTTTTCAAATCGCGTTACAAAGAACAATCGGATTTTTAAAATGTATAAATTTAGGTCCATGCGCGTTGATAAGAAGGCAAATGAAAAGAGCCTTAGACCGGATCAGAACCGCATTTTTCCGTTTGGCAGATTCATTAGGGCTACTAAGATTGATGAATTACCACAGCTCTTAAATGTGTTCCTCGGGGATATGGCCGTGGTTGGCCCAAGACCTGCAGCGGTGGATCAGATTGAAGTTACGAGAGGCGGCGAAAATGCAGACGTAGCACAGATTAAGGCAGGTCTAACTTCTCCTTCCGCGCTTTATGATTACCTTTATGGCGATTCCATAGAGGACGAAGTGGAATACATGGATAAGGTTGCACCGACCAGATTGGCGCTGGATCGCTATTACATTGGAAAGCAAACCGTGGGGTATGACATAAAGATGATTTGGTATACGGTGCTCTGCATTCTTGGAACGGTTATTAAGAAGCCGCAGACTAAGATTCTGAAAGAATTAATTGAAGTAGTAGATGGGGACAGGCGCGCCCTTGATGAGGTGAAAAAATGAAGGTATTAGTCACAGGCGCAAAAGGTATGATTGGATCGCAGCTGGTAAAAGGACTACTTGATGTCGGTTATGAAGTGATTGCCGTTGACAGGATTGCTGGAGAAGGCATTACGCAAGTTGATTTAGCTGATAAGGACAAGTTGGCTGAAGCCGCAAAGGATGCGGACAGATTCATACACCTAGCGGCCTTGGCACATACGGCTGGCGAAAAAGATCTTTCCTGGGACAGATATCAGCATATAAATGTGGATTGTGCGAAAAATGTATTTGAGATTGCAGGAAACAGACCTGTACTCTTTATCAGCACAGTTGATGTTTTTGGATTCTATGACGGAAAGAAGCCTGTGAATGGTAACAGTCCGATACATCCGGTGAGCATGTATGGAAAGAGCAAGGCTTTGGCGGAAAAAGAGTGCAAGAAACTTGAACATTATACGATCTTTAGGTTCTCTCCAGTATATACGGATACGATCAAACGCGACATACAGAAAAGGTATTATCTTAAGTATCCAAACATTGCATACAAGATTGGCAAGGGGACAAGCTTCGAGATTCTCAATATAAAAAACGCTGTAAAAGCAATGATGGAATGGTGCCAAGAAAAACCGCTAAACAACATCCAGATCATCAAGGATTCTAAAAAAATGTGGACGCCTGATTATATCAAGGCTGAAAAGGCGGAAGGCAGGGCGAAGATTGTTCTTTGGTTCCCGCAGTGGATGGTCGATTGCGGGTATGCAATGCTCAGAAAAACGCTTGGAAAAAATGAAAAGGTTTATTTATTAAATAAGGCAGTGCACCCGTTAAGGAGTGAATAAAATTATGCATAATGAGTTTAAAGGAATAACAGTACTTGTCCTAGAAGGATATGCTAGGCAAAGCTTGCCGCTTATAAAGGCATTTAAGAAACTTGGTTGTGAAGTATCTGCTCTTTGTAATTCAAAATTAGATGTGGCGTATGTTTCTAGATATACTGATCATAAAATACTTGGAATCTGCGACAGGGATAAAGTTGAAGAAACAACTGGACAAGTACGAGAATTAATAAAATCGGGGAAATTTGATGTTGTCGTACCCACAGTAGATTTTTCGGCCTGCCTATTATCAAAGAATAAAAAAGATTTTTCGAAATATACCAAAATAGCTTCAAATGATTGGAATACATACGAAATTGCGGGGGATAAGGAAAGAACCATGCAGGTATGCATGGATAACAATATTCCGTGTCCTGTTACTGTAATAAATGCAAACTCGGTCGAGGACATTCTTTCATTTAAAATAAAGTTCCCGTTAGCGATGAAGCCACGGATAGGATATGGGGCTATAGGCTTTAGTAAGATAAATGATGAAGAAGAACTTAGAACTGCTATAAATTCATTAAAAGAGCCAATTGGAAATTATGTTTTCCAAGAGTATATTCCACAAACAGATCTGCAATACGAATGTGCAATGTTCATGGATAATAATAACCAAGCGAAGACGGCTTTAGTTTTTAGCAAAAATAGATGGTTTCCGATAACTGGTGGGTCAAGTACTTTGAATATCACGGTAAATCGTCCGGATATTGTAGAGAGTTGCACCCGACTACTCCAATTAATTAATTGGCGTGGGGCGGCGGATATTGATTTAATACAAGATCCTAGAGATGGAACGGCAAAAATTATGGAGATTAATCCACGAGTTTCTGGAAGCGTAAAGATTACATTTGCAGCAGGTACCAATCAGGCTAGACAAATGCTTGAATTGGCATATGACAAAAAAGTGACAGAATACAAGGAGTATAAAATAGGGCAGAGGCTTAGGTGCTCTCAAACAGATGTATTGTGGTTCTTGAAATCACCAAATAGATTTAAGAGTAAGCCATCTTGGTTTAGTCTCAGACATACTGCAGATCATACATTCTCATGGGATGACCCGTTGCCGTGGTTTGCATTTTCGATTCAAGGATTAAAGCGATTTAGAAATGAAATGGAAAAACGATCATGAAGAAAAAAATAAAAGTTTGTCTTATTTCATCATCTGGAGGACATTTTGAGCAGTTAAAAATGCTTCGGAAATTGGACGCTAAATTTGACACATATATTGTGACTGAGAAAACGGAATACAGGGAAAATGCAGATTACTATCTTCTCCCCGGCAGTGATAGCAAAATGATTAGCCTGTGGCATTTGTTCTTGAATTGTTTTTTGAGCTTGAAACATATTATTAAAGAAAAACCGAATGTGATAGTTACCACTGGAACTATGGTTGCTTTTCCAACGGTAATGTGGGCTAAGGTTTTAAAGAAGAAAATTATTTATATAGAGACATTTGCCCGAGTTTATGGAGGGACAAAAGCAGCAAAGTTTGTTTATAAACATCATTTGTATGATATGTTTATCTACCAATGGGAAACACAAAAAGACGAATATCCCAAAGGCATATATGGAGGAGGCATATATTGATTTTTGTTAGTACAGGTTCGAGGAAATTTCAGTTTGATAGGTTAATAAAACAAGTTGATTATTTGGCAGAACAAGGACTTATTGAGGAAAAAGTGTTTGCTCAAATTGCGGAAACCACATATATACCTAAATATATTGAGTATAAGAGATATCTTTCTCCAGAAGAATTCTCTGGCATTCAAGAAAATGCCGATTTGATAATAACACATGCTGGAACAGGAGCATTGATAGGGGCATTAAAAAAGGGAAAACAAGTTATAGCTGTCCCACGGCTTTTCAAATATGGTGAACATTCAGATGATCATCAATTGCAAGTAGCTGAAGCGTTGGAAAATGAAGGTTATTTGCGAGTTGTAATGGATATGGATGAATTGTATGAAACAATTATAAAGTGCAAGACAGAACCAATAACTAAAATATATAATAAACCATCGAACGTTCTGCCTATTATTGAAAATCAAATTATGAAGTGGTTTGAGGAATAAACTAATGAATTATGTGAGAAAGATGCAATTTATTCGTTTGTTATATTTTTTGATTCCGAGTGCCGAACGAAGGTCAAGGATGTTAAAAAAGCATAACTTCTTTTATTCAATGGGAGATAATGTTTTTTACCAACCGAGGCAACTTCCGGCAGACCCCAAATTTATAGCATTTCATAACAATATAGCAGTCGCTGGGAATGTCAATTTTGTTACTCACGATATTATTCATTATGTGTTAAATGGATTGCAGGATCGTCGGGGGGGGGTGAACTTTCAATCCCACCTCGGATGCATTGAAATAATGGATAATGTCTTTATTGGTGCGGGTGTTAGAATATTGCCGGGAGTAAAAATTGGTCCTAACGCTATTGTCTCAGCAGGTTCCCTCGTTACAAGGGATGTACCAGAAGGCGTAATTGTCGGTGGAGTTCCGGCTAAAGTAATAGGAAATTTTTATGATCTGCTTGAAAAAAGAGCGGAAGAAAGCATACTTATTCATGAGACTGATAGGTTAAAACGAGTTGAGGATGAATGGACGAAATTTCAAAATGCACATAAATAGGTGATGTTTATATGAATAAAGTAGAGATTTCCATTATTATACCGTGTTACAATTGTTCTAAAACAATAGAGGAAACACTTCGTTCTGTAGAGTGTGACTCATTTAGAAATTATGAAATCGTTATTATTAATGATGGTTCAACGGATTCAACATTAGATGTCATAGAAAATTATAAGAAAGAATCAGCTATCAATATAAAAATTTTAACACAGGATAATGCAGGAGTAAGTGTTGCCAGAAATAAAGGTATTGAAGTAAGCTCTGGGAAATATCTTTTATTTCTTGATGGTGATGATCTTTTTGCGAAAGGCTATATTGAGGCAGTCTCAATTTTGATGAATCAAAATGAAGTAGATGTCATGTCGTGTTATAGAACCACAAATAGGGAGAAGTTAATCGAGTTAAACGAACTGGAAGATCATTATTCAATAGTAGATGCAGAGAAATTATTAAAACAATATACATTTTCAAAAGCTAAATTAGGATTTACATCTTTTGTATACAAGAAAGAAATACTTGAAGAATTTTTTATAAGATTCGAAGAAGGTGTTAAGTATGGGGAAGATTGGGAGTTCGCAACTAAATATTTAGCGCATTGCGGTAAGGCAATAGAACTAAATTATTATTGCTATTATTATAGAATTCTTGATGATTCGGTTTCGCGGACTACTAGCTTTCGACAAGTTGACGCGATACAAGCAGCAGAAAGAACCGCGCAGTATCTTGTAAATGAAAATCATCCATTTGCTAAAGATTTTATGGAATATATGTATAATCGAGCAATATTTTCAGTGGCTCATAGATTTGCAAAAGGAAATCGATATGATTTTTTGAAGACATTGATAAAAGACTATCCTGTAAAGAATGCAATGGTTACAATAAGCAGACGAAGTATATTCGATAAAAAAACGAGGCTTGCTGCAATTGTATTTTTAATTTCACCAAGATGTTTTTATTTCATTGCCAAAAGATAAATGGGGGGGAGTATGTTAGATATTGTTTTTTTTTCACGTGTTATTCCATTAGATATAAAGGATGAGATTCTGGCGAAAAGAAAAGGTACGATGAGCGAATCAGGAGAATCCCTTCAATGGAAAATTATAAATGGATTGGATACAAATTTAGGTTCTCCTATATTTTTATTGAACTATCTTCCAGTTCAATCATTTCCGACATATTATGATGAGGCATTCATAAGGAGGAAGAGTTTTTCTCATTGTCCTGGAGCAAATGATTTATGCTTACCGTTTTTTAATGTTAAGTACATAAAGAGACTGTTTATGGGTGTGTCCTTATATAAGGAAATCAAAAAATGGGCAAATAATAAAAACGGGAAGCAGAAGGTTATCATCTCATATAGCCTTATACCAGAGTTTACAAATGCCATAAGTATTGCAAAACGAGTAAATCCACAGATAAAGGCATGTGCTATAGTTGCAGATCTACCCGAATATACCGTGCTTACGAACAAAATTGACTGGAGTACAAAAATATACTTAAGGTGGATGAAAAAGAAAACCAATTCTAAGATTGGAAATATAGATTATTTTGCTTTGTTAACGAAACAAATGTCGGAAAAATTGGTTACCAATCAACCATTCATAGTTATGGAAGGGATATCAAGCGATTTCCAAATCGAACCGAAGACGCGATTGGGAAATAATAAGACTGTAGTATACGCAGGTACACTAAATGAACGGTTCGGAGTGATGAGATTAGTTCAGGCCTTTATGATGATTCCGGATAAAGATTTTGAATTAGTTATTTGTGGTATTGGAGATTCAAAAGAAATAATAAGTGAATACGCAAGGCAAGACGAAAGAATTAAATATAAAGGACAGCTTAAACGAGAGGAGGTTCTTGAGGAACTTTCTAAAGCAACAGTAATCATTAATCCGCGTCCGGAAGGAGAAGAATTTACAAAGTATAGTTTTCCGTCAAAAAATCTAGAAGCACTTTCTTCAGGTATTCCGTTTATAGGTTACAAGCTGGCAGGAATAGGTGATGAGTACGACGATTATATCAATTATCCCGCAGATTCATCCCTTGAAGCGTTAACCCAAATAATAAGAGAAGTTTGCATGGATGAGACAGGTGTTTTCAGGGATAAAGCGAAGAAAGCAAAAGAATGGGTTGCAGAAAATAAAAATCAGATAAAGCAAACGGCGAGAATTCTAGAGATGTTCAGTTAGTGAAGGGAAAATATAAATTCATATGAAATCTTTAGTTATTACAAAAAATAAGTTGTATTATGTTGTAATGTTTATTATTATTTACTGCTCGCATGATACCTTACTATTTGGAACTAATTCAAATGGAACAGTTATTTTATTCAGAAAAATCATTCCGTTTTTATTATGTGGAATCTTATGCGTGCTGGATTATTCAGAGAGGAGAAAATATAAGGGGAGAGAACTTGCAATAGGTATGGTAGTACTGCTTCTTCCCTTTTTTTCTTGTGTAATTAACAAAGAAGAATGGGATAATTATATATATCGATTTGCTATTATGCTGTGCGCTTTATTATATGCTATGAGTGTACAGAAAGAAAAGGCATGCAGGGACTATAATTCAATATTGATGTTTTTGAGTGTCTGGTCTGTTGGAGTGTTCCTTGTAGCAAATACAATTCCTAGTATTCTTTCGCATTTACCTGTAATTGTTAATACGCAAGGCATTCAATATGCAAATACTGTTTTTAGTGTGGCAACAAAAAGCCTAACTTATGGTGCGATGAGAAATCATTGTATATTTAGAGAACCAGGAGTTTTTGTTGTTTATCTAACAATTGCTTATATATTTGAATTTCTTAATGGAGAGCCCGAGAAAAAAACAAGGCATTTATTAGTGTTTACGATTGCGATGTTAACAACAATGTCGACTGCTGGATATATCATTTTGGCATTAATCTTTATTTATATTATTTTAGTAAATCGAGATATAAGATATAAGCCCTTAATTGTTCTATTTATTATCGCGACACTCATGTTACTGATTACGCAAACAGACTTGTTAAAATCTGATAGTGCTATGTTTAGTAAGTTTGCGATGGGAACAAATTCATATGGATCATGGTTTTCTCGAATGAGTTCTGTATCAGAAAATATACGAATTGCTATGAATAATCCAATATTCGGTGTTGGAAGATATTCTTTATATAATATTGTATTAGCGAAGAGTGGAGTATATGTGGCTGTAGATAACACTAACACTATTTTGATTGGATTTGCGGCATACGGTATTTTATTTGGTATCATTCTTTTGGTCGGTTGCTGGAAGTTTATTAGAAGAAAAGATTGTGTAATTATATTTGATATATTTTTACTCGTTATCCTCTTAATGGCATTATCTAATGAAGATCTGGGACAGAATATAATTTTTTATTATATTGTATTTGCAGGACTTACATACATGATGGATACTAAAAAGAAGAGGGGAAACATGGATGAAATTGGCGTTTATTAATTCATTTTGCGGATATGGAAGCACTGGATCTGGTGTTTTAAGAAGAAAACAGATGTTTGAAAGTTGGGGACATCAAGTAAGAGTATATTATGGAATAAATGAACAAAAAGATTTAAATGATTGTTATTATTTTAGTAATAAATTAATCTATAAAATCGAAAACAGGATATCAATTTTTTTAGGTCTGTCAGGCATGCTTTCATTTATTCCTACGATCAAATTGCTTTCTAATTTAAGAAAATATAATCCTGATGTAATTTGGATTAGTAATATACATGGTAATTATGTTAATGAATATTGGTTACTTACAGCGTTAAAAAAAATGAATAAATGGGTTGTATACGGTATGCCAGATGAATACGCTTTTTTAGGAAAGTGTTGTAGTGCCTATGATTGTGATAAGTACAAAATCCCGCCAGGCTGCAGAAAATGTCCCCATGTACATGATTATCCAGTTAGTAAATTTTTTGATAATTCGTCATTAAAATTTGCTTTAAAGAAAAAGGCATATCATAATTTCAATAAATTGATTTTAAGGTCAGCTCCATATGTTGTTAATAAAGCACATGAGTCTATTTTGCTTTCAGACAAAGAGTATTTTGCATCTGATTCATCAGTTGATTTAGAGAATATTTTTTATCCAAGAGACACTAAAGAAATAAAACAAAAACTTGGAATATCAGATCATATAGTAGTTGTTCTATGCTGTGCACCATTTAGAGATAAATTGAAAGGTGTAAAATACTTTGTTGAGGCTGCTAAACAATGTAAAAGGGATGATATTATATTTATTGATGTTGGATTTGGAGAAGAAGAAATTGAAATCCCTTCTAATTTTATAAGGTTGCCATATGAAAAAAATAAAAATATTTTAGCACAATATTATTCTCTTGCAGATCTTTATGTTTGCCCTAGTGTTTCGGATGCGCAACCAAATGCATGTCTAGAAGCTTTGGGATGTGGAACACCTATTTTAGGATTTAATGTTTCTGGTATACCATATATCGCTGAAAGCCCATTTGGTATTTTTGTAGAACCTGTATCTGCAAAGGGATTACTTGAAATAATAACGACTATAAAGAAAAAAGATAAAATAACAATTAATCAATGCAGAAATTATGCGATTGAAAGATTTAGCATGGAGGCATCGTATAAAAGGTTTTTTGAATTTGGGGAAATGCTTCAAAAACGAGTTGATAATGATAAAAGGAGATAATAAAATGAATATTCAATTTTCACCGCCTGATATTTCTGGACTTGAAATATCTGAAGTCACAAAAGCACTTGAGTCTGGTTGGATCACAACTGGACCTAAAACCAAACTTTTCGAGCAAAAAATAGCTGAATACTGTGGGACTAACAAAGCTGTTTGTCTCAATTCTGCGACCGCATGTTTGGAGATGGCATTAAGAATGTTGGATGTAGGTCCTGGGGATGAGGTGATTGTTCCTGCATATACCTATACAGCATCTGCTTCTGTAGTTGATCATGTTGGGGCAAAGATTGTTTTTGTTGATACGGGAAAGGATTCCTTTACTTTGGATTACGAAGCTCTTTATGATGCCATTACAGAAAGGACAAAAGTTATTATTCCTGTTGACATTGGGGGGGTTTTATGTGATTATGATAGAATTTATTCTATTGTAGAGAGTAAAAAGAATATTTTTAAGGCTTCGAGTGAATTGCAAAGTGTTTTTGGTCGTGTGGTAATTTTAGCTGACGCAGCACACTCTTTTGGAGCGTATTATCAAGGAAAACGTTCAGGTTCAAATGCAGATTTTACAAGCTTCTCATTTCATGCAGTAAAAAATTTAACTACTGCTGAAGGGGGTGCTTTAACTTGGCGAGAACATCCTGGATTAGATTCAGAGGCTCTCTACAAAAAACTGATGCTTTGGACACTTCATGGTCAGAGTAAAGATGCTTTGAATAAAATGAAACTTGGCTCTTGGGAATATGATATTGTATATCCAGCTTTTAAGTGCAATATGACAGACATAACAGCCGCTTTGGGCCTTGCTCAATTAGCGAGATTTGATGGTTTGATTGAAAAACGGAAGAAGATTTATAACATTTATAATCATATTTTGGCTGGATTGAATTATAGTTTTCTTCATCACGATGAAACAGGATATGAGGGTAATTGTCATTTATATTTAGTTAGAATCGCTGGCATTAATGAAACTCAAAGAAATAAAATTATAACTAAGATGGCAGAAGCAGGTATTGCATGCAATGTACATTTTAAACCATTGCCAATGATGACGGCGTATAAGAAACTTGGTTTTGATATTGTGGATTATCCCAACGCATATGCCCAGTATCAAAATGAAATCACACTACCAATGCATACACTTTTATCAATAGAGGATGCAGAGTATGTTGCAAACACATTTAAGGATATTGTTCTTGGAGTGACTTCACCTGCAAATGAAGATAAGGAGGTTATTATAGAAAGGGTATGGTCTGGGGATTCAAAAAATATAGATTACATTAAAAAGATTCATGCTGATTGCGGAGAAAAGATGTTTCTTGACAATGGTCTCTTACATTGGGCAGATCCTTTGCCAGTTGATTACTGGGAAAGGATCGCGCTTGAAAAAGAACTATATATTGTTAGGACACAAAATGGTGAAACCATTGGATTCTTTGATTTAAGTATTAATCCAAACAAATATTTTGATGTAAATAAGTCAGCTTTATTTATTGGCAAATTGGCTATTACTCCCAATAAGCAAAAGCAGGGATATGGTAAAAAGTGTCTTTGTTGGATAAATAGCTATGCGAAGGGAAGAGGGTGTCAATATATTCATGCGACAGCATACACTCAGAGTAAAGAAGCGACAAATTTCCTGATAAAGAATAAATTTGTAAAACTCTATATAAGAGCAACAAAGCATTTTATTGTAGATTGTTATGAGCTCAAATTATAGGATTGAAAAGGGCTGGATAAAGTATGAGATACAGTAGTAATACGGTTATTAAGTCATTGGCATTCAAGTTTATTGAGCAGATGTCGGTTAAAATTACATCTTTGATTATTAGTATTGTTTTGGCTAGACTGCTTGATGTATCTGATTTCGGGATAGTTACAATATTAATGGTTTTTGTACATATTTCTAGTGCAATTATAGAAGGTGGGCTTAGCACTTCATTAATACAAAAAAAAGATATTGATGATGCAGATTATTCTACTGTATTTTATACCTCTTTTGGCTTGGCAGTAATTCTCTATTTGGTACTATTTTTGGGGGCTCCGTTTGTGTCTGATTTTTATCAGATGCCAGTAATTACAACTTTTTACCTAAGAATTATTGGATTGTCGCTGTTCGTGACACCATTTAACACGGTTCAGTTAGGATATGCATACAAGCATATGTTGTTTAAGAAGCTATTGATTGCCACATTGGTTGCTTCGGTTATTTCTGGAGGGGTTGGGATTTTTTTGGCTTATATGAATAAGGGCGCATGGGCATTGGTAGCACAAACTTTGCTCAATAGTTCTATTTCGGCAACATTGTTGTTTTTATTGATTGATTGGAGACCAAGAAAGTTGTTTTCGTATGAGAAGTTAAAAAATCATATTTCATTTGGTTGGAAACTCCTAGTTTCATCTTTATTAGATACCTTCTATAACGAAATGAGATCCTTGGTTATTGGTAAGAAATATACGGCAGATGATTTGGCGTATTACAATAGAGGTGATTCGTATCCTAAATTATTAATGACTAGCTTGAATACTTCAATACAAACAGTAATGTTTCCCGTTTTGTCTTCACAACAAGATAACAAGCAGCATTTGAAAATGACAATGAGAAAGTCAATTGCAATAACATCATATATAGTTTTTCCAATGATGGCGGGTTTTGCTGCTATAGCAGATAGCTTTGTACACATTTTGTTGACCGATAAATGGATAATTTGTGTCCCTTATCTTCAATTAGCGTGTATTATTTATGCTATACAACCGATTAATTCTTGTAATTTACAAGCAATAAAAGCTATAGGAAGAAGTGATATTTTTCTGGTTTTGGATCTGATAAAGAAAGGAATTGGATTCACCTTGTTATTTGTTTCGGCGTTTGCGTTTGGATCACCAATGGCAATTGCGATAGCAACTGCTGCATACGCTCCAATTCAATTAATGATAAATGCTTTCCCAAACAGAAAACTTATAGAATATACTTATAAAGAACAAATTAATGATATTGCGTTACCGTTATTTATGTCCAGTATTATGTTTGCATTAGTTTTTATGATTAATTATTTAGAGTTAACGACAATATTGAAAATGGTATTGCAAGTTTTCTCAGGCATTTTTATTTATGGGATATTATCAGTTGTTTTTCATGCAAAAGCACTATCAGAAATACTTATCAAAATTCGTCATAAGAAGGTATAAATATGAAAAAAGTATTGATTATAGGAGCATCAATTCTTCAACTCCCAGCAATAAAGAAAGCTAAGGAATTAGGGTATTATGTAGGGGTTGCTGATTATAATCCCCAAGCAGTTGGAATTCCTTATGCAGATGAATATTTTAATGTAAGTACAATAGATGTTGATGGGGTGGTTAATGTCGCAAAAAAATTTATGCCAAATGGTATTATGACTTTGGCAACTGATATGCCGATGCGGGCTGTTGCGGCAGCGTGCAAGGAACTTGGATTATGTGGCATTTCCCCTGAAACGGCATTTGTAGCTACGGATAAAGGTGAGATGATAAAAGCTTTTGAAGCTTGTGAAGTTGAACATCCATGGTATTTTATTATACCTACTCGAGAGGATTTAAATAAATACTTAGACAAAATTCAATATCCTTGTATCATGAAGCCTACAGATAATGCGGGAAGTAGAGGAGTGGTTTTATGTCATGACAGAGCAGAATTAGAAGCTAAATATGAATACTCATGCCATGAGTCACGTGGCGGAACCGTAATAATAGAGGAGTATCTCATTGGACCCGAATTCAGTATAGAAGTAATGGTTATTAATGGAGAACCTCATGTCCTTCAAATTACGGATAAACTGACTACAGGAGCACCGCATTTTGTCGAGATGGGACATAGCCAGCCAACGAAGCAGAGTAAGGAAAATCAAGATAAAATAAGAGATTTAGCATGTCGTGCGTGTAAAGCTGTAGGTATCAGCAATGGTCCGGCACATGTGGAAATGATTCTTACTGAGAATGGACCTAAAATGGTTGAACTTGGCGCTCGCATGGGAGGAGACTGCATTACGACTCATCTTGTTCCTCTTTCAACTGGAATTGATATGGTTGGATGTACTATCAAATTGGCATGTGGAGAACCGATAAATATTGAGCCACAATTTAGCAAGGGAGCGGCAATACGATATTTTGATGTTCATAATGGAACTATAAAAAGTATTGAAGGTGTTGAAGAGGCCAAGAAAGTGTTTGGTGTAAAGGAAGTCTCCATTGTGCATCAGGTTGGAGAAGAAATTGGCGAGATTGGAAGTAGTACTGATCGAGTTGGATTTGTGATAGCGCAGGGAGAAACAGCTGATGATGCCATCAAATTATGTGAACGTGTTCTTGAAATCACTAAAATAAGCATAGAGTAATATAAGTGTTTTGAAGAAAAATACAATCGGAGTATTGCATTACAAATTCATTTGTGCATATATCCATTTATTACGACTGGTCATGAACGATTTTATGTCATGTTCGATGATTTAATATACATCGACATTCACTAGTTGACAGAAAAAAACAAGAAACACTCTTGCACGAAGTGATATTGTGTACCGCTATGTGTTACTTTTGCCGGTGGTTTTGGGGTTATGTCTTAATTCATAGAAATAGTCAGGCGTTATGGTATAGTATTTTCCAATTTCAATTAAGCATATGGAAATGGTTCAAATTATTTGTAAAAAAATGTTATTAAGAATAGTTCTAAGGCTTTACAGTACTTATTCCACAATAATATTGAAAAAACATGTTTGAGAGCGGTTATGATTAAATGGGTATTTGGGTAAAATAGTATAACAATAGAAAAATATATTTATTATTGGAGGTGACAAACTTTATGGGCAAAAAAGGAAAAAAACTTTTGATTTTAGGAGGTACATCTGCATCATTAGATCTTGTGAAATTAGCAAAGTCCATGGGGATTTTTACTGTAGTAGTAGATGAGGCTGATGCGGAGAAGCGAATTGCAAAACAGGAAGCAGATGCACATTTTAAAGTTAGTACAACGGATATTGAGGGATTAAAAGAGCTAATAAAACAAGAGAAAATTGATGGAGTTTTTTGTGGACCTAGTGAATTTAACATTCGGAATATGATCCGGCTTTGTGAGGCTTCAGAGTTACCGTGCTATACGACAATGGACTTGTGGAACAAATGCGCAAATAAGGATGAATTTACTGAATGCTGTCGCAATTATGGCGTTGATGTACCTGAGGAGTATGACATTCATGAAGGAATGACAGAGGCAGAGCTTGATGCCATTGAGTATCCCATCATCATCAAGCCAGTTGATAGGTGTAGTTCGATAGGCATCTCTGTTTGTAGGAATAAAGATGATGTACCTAAGGCTTTTCGGTTAGCAATGGACGAGTCAAATTGCAAGAGAATTATTGCAGAGAAATATATCGAAAATGGCGGAGAATTGTTCGGAGTACGATATCTGGTTCAGGACGGAGAAGCTTATCCATATTTATTAATTGATACCTATGTTGCTGATCCGATTAACAGGACTAGCCTTATAAGCGCTTTCACATTTGCACCTTCCAAATATAGTGACTATTATATGAAAAATATGGACCAGCAGGTTCGTAATATGATACGAGGAATGGGAATCAAAAAAGGAACAGTCTTTTTCCAATCATTGCCATACAAAGGTAAGATCTATTTCCACGAAATGGGATATCGTCTAAGTGGAGGTATGCTCTATAAACTTACAGAGCCTTTAATAGGCTTAAACGACATGAAAATGATGATTCGTTGTGCTCTTGGGGGTGAATGCGTCACAAAGGACGAGGGCGAATGCATTAACCTTAGTTGTAATGGTCGTTTTGGTGCTCAACTTATGGTTCCAATGAATGTTGGAACCATTGAAAGAGTTGAAGGGTTGGAGGAATCAAAAAACTTGCCTGCCGTAACGGATTTCATTCAGTATTATTATATTGGTGAAACCGTGAAAAAAGAGTATATCGGAACTCTTCAACAGCATTTTGGTCGTTTTACGATGATTGCTGATAGTGCTGAAGAAATATATGCTACGACAAAAAAGATACAGTCTATGTTAAAGATATTCGACACTGATGGAAATCAGATGAATACATTACAATTTGATCTTTCTAGGTTATAAGGAATAAGCATTACCCTCGGGGGGGGAGAAAGAAGGGAACATGCCAGCTGCATTAACATACTTAGCAATCATGCTCGTTGTTATTATCGTTTGGTTTTTACTGTTGAAGCGACCAGTTTATGAAGCAGTTTTGATTAGCTTTATTGTTTTGCTGACGATTACTGGAACTTGGGGTCATGTAGGATCATATATTGACACAGGCTTAAAGACCTCGCTTTTATACTCAATGACAGCATTTTGTGCGATGTCCATTCTTCTCTCAAAGACGAAAGTAATAGATAGCGCGATAGCCGTTATTCTTGCATTGCTTGGATGTGTTACGGGTGGTGCAGGTTATGTATCAGTAATTGCAAGTTCTTTTATGGGAGCGTTGTCAGGTTCTGGCCCTGGAAATGTTATGGCTACGGGTTCCATTACTATTCCAGCAATGAAGAGATCGGGATTCCCTCCCGAGTTAGCTGCTAATATTGAATCTAATGCGAGTTATCTGGGTAACATGATCCCTCCCTCTGGAAATATTACCGCTGCATTAGGGGCGTTAACAGGTATGGTGGCTTATGGCGAAGGGTATATTTCTCAAGCAGAGTTTTGGATTGTTTTATGGGGATGTAGTCTTTGGTTTATACTTCAAAGGCTGATCATGGTATTTCTCTTTTGCAAGTATTACAAGGTTGCCCCCATTCCAAAGGAGGAGCTTCCAAGCTTAAAGGAAACCTTTAAGGAAGGATGGCAGGGGCTTTTGCTTCCAGTTATTATTTTACTGCCATTTGTGTTGGATTATTTCTTCAAGGCTACTTTCTTTACGGAGAGACTCGGTGCCAGTGGCGCCAAGAATATGAGTTCTTCTCTGCTGATCTTTATTGGAGGCCTTGCGTCCATATATGCAGTAATCATTGCTAAGGACAAGAAAAAGGTAACGCCCAATGCCATTGCTAAAATGTTCGCTGAGGGAATTAAGACGATTGCCCCTGCCAT
>JAEEGL015303926.1_pt1 | contig 17951 bp, 18 predicted proteins | sample 9134231 | NCBI WGS metagenome assembly JAEEGL01 (sample SAMN16246548, study PRJNA631951) | gut metagenome | biome: gut microbiome; feature: rumen; material: fiber-attached | host: Bos | place: Iran: Karaj | collected 2018-10 | reverse complement strand
GGTGATGTCTTGTTAGGATCAAGCCATACAGCGTTTCCTGCTGTCTTACCCATCTTCTTGCCCTGTGAATCGGTAAGAAGTGTGATGGTCATAGCGTGAGCATCCTTACCAAGCTTACGACGGATAAGCTCTGTACCACCAAGCATATTGCTCCACTGATCGTCACCACCGAACTCAAGGTTACAGTTGTACTTCTGGAACATGTAATAGAAATCGTAGGACTGCATGATCATGTAGTTAAACTCAAGGAAGGAAAGTCCCTTCTCCATACGCTGCTTGTAGCACTCAGCACGAAGCATGTTATTAACTGAAAAGCATGCTCCTACCTCTCTAAGAAGCTCAATGTAGTTCAGATTTAGCAGCCAGTCAGCATTATTGACCATCATGGCCTTTCCTTCACCGAAGTCAATGAACTTCTCCATCTGACGCTTAAAGCACTCAGCGTTGTGATCAATATCTTCTCTTGTAAGCATCTTTCTCATATCGGAACGACCTGAAGGATCTCCGATCATGGTAGTACCGCCACCGATAAGAGCGATTGGCTTATTACCTGCTTCCTGAAGTCTCTTCATAAGAGTCAGAGCCATGAAATGGCCGGCTGTAAGTGAATCAGCTGTACAGTCAAAGCCGATGTAGAAAGTTGCCTTTCCATTGTTGACAAGATCTCTTATCTGCTCTTCGTCTGTTACCTGAGCAATAAGGCCTCTTGCCTTAAGTTCCTCAAAAATCTGCATAATACACCTCTCAAAGCCTTTTTCTAAAGATTCATTTTATGGAGACCACCATAAAATGTCAAGTAAACCGGTAGTATAAGACTTTATGAAAAGTGTGGCTTTATCACCTTGCTTACAACCTTCAGCATTGCAAACATGATAAAGCAGTCAATTGGAAGCATAATGGCATTAGACAAAATACGTCCCGGAAGGATAGCCTTGAAAGCCTGTCCGTACAACATATTAAGCCACAATGTGTTAAGCCCAATATTGCAGATGATCTTAACAAGAACCTGAGAAATAACAATATTAACAATCTTCACAGGCTTATTATAGAGAAAAAAGCCATAAATTACAGCGCCAAGCATAGCTGTAATGGTAAAGCCCGGGAAGAAGTTACCATCTCCTGACGCAAACCATTTGATGATATCCATTGCTCCACCAAAGATTGCTCCAATCCATGGTCCAAAGAGATAATCAACAACCTGGTTCGGAAGACCTGAAAAGCCAATTCTGATGTACTGTCCGATCTTGATGGTGGCAATATAGCCAAGGACTATAGCCAGTGCACCCATCATGCCACAAAAGCAAAGGACCTTAACATCTGAAAGCTTTGAAAGGGTTGGAAGTTTGGATTTTTGTAACACTGTTGAATTTTTAGACATAAAAACACCTCCTTTGCAGTTTCCTTTAACCACATCGGAGGTGAAGATGTTCGATGTAGCAGCGGGATGCGACATTAAAACCGCGGGATAACTCCCTTCGTCCCAGTGACAACTCCCTGTTCACCGGGCACTTAACGCTCTAACGTCTACTCTGCATATCAATGAATATTTATTTAAGGTCATACTAGCATAGTACGACCAATAGCGCAAGAGAATTACCAGTCCAAAGATGTATTTTCTATCTTCCTATCCCTGATCATAAGCTCCTGAATAACTTCTCCGGGCTTTCGGCCATCAAAAAGAACCTCATTTACTGCCTGTACAAGTGGCATCTCAATTTCATACTTCCTAGAAAGTGCATAGGCTGCCTTGGCGCTGTATACTCCCTCGACAACCATTTTAACTTCAGCCATAGCTTCATCCATAGACTTACCCTGACCAATCAAAATGCCGGCACGACGATTTCGTGAATGCATGGAAGCACAGGTAACAACCAGATCACCTATACCTGAAAGGCCTGCAAAGGTTTCATATTTACCGCCCATAGCCACGCCAAGACGGGCCATCTCTGCAATTCCTCTGGTTATAAGTGCAGCCTTTGCATTGTCACCAAGGCCGTAACCATCTGCAATTCCTGCAGCCAGAGCAATGACATTCTTAAGTGCTGCTCCTATCTCGATTCCAAGCATGTCAGAACTTATATATACTCTGAAGAAATCGTTCATAAATACATTCTGAACAAGCTTTGCTGTATCCTTATCAAAAGCTCCTACCACTATTGTTGTAGGCATTGCTTTACCAACTTCCTCCGCATGGGAAGGTCCGGAAAGGACGCAGACTTTGCTTCCGGGTAGCTCATCAAGGATAACATCTGACATAACCATAAGGGATGATTCCTCGATTCCCTTGGTGCAATTAACGATCACAGGCTGTTCCTCATCATCCTGGGGCATATATGGCACCATAAGTTTTACTGTCTCCCTCATATAGGCAGAAGGAATTACCAGGGCCAAAATCTCTTTTCCTGAAACAGCTTCCTCCATATTGCAGGTAAATTTGACACTGTCCTTAAGCTTAACGCCGGGAAGCTTATCCTCATTTCCCCTGTAAGTACGAAGCTTTTGAACAGAGGCTTCACTTCTTGACCAGATTGTTACATCATGTCCGTTTTCAGACAGAACATAAGCCAGGGCAATGCCCCAGCTTCCTGCTCCAATAATCCCTATTTTTTTACTCAGGTTTTCTTCCATTAGTCCACCTTATTCTTCTTAAAGATATATGTCTTGCGTTCATTACCAGCAAGGAGCTTCTTGATATTTCCTCTGTGCTGATAAAATGCAAGAGCTGTCAAAATAAAGAGTATTACGTAAACTTCAATAAGTGCTCCCTGTGGAGCTCCAAACAGTCCCATCTGACCATAAACGACAGTCATTATAAAAAGGCATGAATAGTAGCAAAGGCTGCATACTGAAACGATATGGCACAGGTTTAACGGAAGGAAGAAGGAAACTAATCCCATCAGTATAAACAGTGGCGTGTACTGTATTCCAAGGTAAATTGTGCAACCAGCAGTACATGCAATTCCCTTACCACCCTTAAAGTGTAAATGAAGAGGAAAATCATGTCCAAGTACAGAGCCGGCTGCAGTGTAGGTCATATAAAGAACTATAAGCTCAGGATGGTTCTTTCCAAAGAGCAGATAAGTTATAAATATAGCCAGCATGCACTTAAGCATATCCCCTAAAAGTACGATCAATCCTGCCTTTGCTCCCATTACCCTCAAGGTATTGGTTGTTCCGGCATTTCCACTCCCAACTTTTCTGATATCTACGCCCTTCAACTTACCGTATATAACAGCAGTCTGAAAGTGCCCCAAAGCATAGCCGATCAGTAAACATAATACTCTTTCCATACTATTTGTCCTCTTTTCTCTCCCTGATTATAAATCTCAAAGGTGTGCCCTTGAAACCAAAGGCCTCCCTAATCTGATTCTCAATATATCTGGTATAGCTGAAATGCATTAAGTTCTTATCGTTTACAAATATTACAAAGGTTGGCGGCTTAACTGATGCCTGAGTGATGTAATAGAGCTTAAGGATCTTACCCTTATCACTTGGGGGCTGCTGCATAACAACAGCCTGGGTCATAATCTCATTAAGTACTCCTGTAGAAACACGAAGAGCGTGATTCTCGCTGACCATATCGATCATATCATAGAGCTTGACAAGCCTTTGTCCGGTCTCTGCTGATATGAACATTATCTCGGCATAGTTCATAAATGCCAGAGTATTTCTGATATCCTTCGTGAATTCCTTTACTGAGTGGTTGTCCTTCTCAATAAGGTCCCACTTGTTGACTGCTATAATAACAGCTTTTCCGCTCTCATGAGCAATTCCTGCTATCTTTGCATCCTGCTCCGTTACGCCTTCCTCAGCATTTATAACAAGGACTGCAATGTCTGCTCTCTCAACTGCCCCAACAGTTCTGACTATCATATAGTGCTCAAGAGCATCCTTAACCTTGTTCTTTCTACGAAGTCCGGCAGTATCAATAAATACGTACTTCTTTCCGTCATGCTTAACTTCAGTATCAATAGCATCTCTTGTGGTTCCGGCGATGTCCGATACTATAAGTCTGTTCTCACCAATAAGTCTGTTGATAATTGAAGACTTTCCTACATTTGGCTTACCAATAATGGCTACCTTGATGGAATCATCCTCTTCCTCTGTGGTTGAATCCTTCTTGAAGTGGCTTACAACCTCCTCAAGAAGATCACCAATTCCCTGCTTGTTTGCAGCAGAAATCGGGAAGGGTTCTCCAATACCCAGATTATAAAACTCATAAACGTCAAGAGAATCCCTGTTAAAGTTATCAACCTTATTGACACAAAGAACTATTGGCTTTCCTGAACGCCTAAGCATATCAGCTACTTTGGCATCAGAATCAGTCAGTCCCTGCTTAACATCAACCATAAAAATAATAACATCGGCTGTGTCAATGGCTATCTGAGCCTGTTCTCTCATCTGAGACAGGATAACATCCTTAGAATCCGGCTCGATACCACCAGTATCGATGAGAGTAAAGCTGTGATTAAGCCACTCCACATCCTGATAGATTCTGTCTCTGGTAACTCCCGGAGTATCCTGGACAATAGCGATCCTGGATCCCGCCAGAGCATTAAAGAGTGTGGATTTTCCCACATTGGGACGGCCCACTACCGCTACAATATTCTTTCTGCTCATTTAACTTTCCCATACCGGATAAAAGAACTGTCAAAGCCCGAACAGGTCTCTGACAAGATCGTGGCCATCACTTCTTGCTATGCCTATCTTTATATCCAGTTCCTTTTCTATATCTAAAGTAGTTACATCATCGAGAAGATAGTTATCGCCGCTCCTAAGAAGGTTCTCAGGAAGATACAGCATACTTCCAAGGGGCTTTCCCTTTAGCTGTTTTATTATATCCTGACCGGTAAGCAGCCCGGAAACTGTAATCCTCTCGCCAAAAAACTCATTGATTATCTCATAAACATGGACCTTTAGTCCAGGGCAAAGTGCCATAGCCTTATCCGCAATTTCTTTTATGCAAGGATAAACCAGGCGTCCAGTAGCAAGAGAAATCTCTCTATTCAAGGATTTCAAGGCATCTGAAGCCTCTTCCTGAATAATCTCAAACTCTTCATCAACTTCATCAATAAGAAGCCTCATCATTCCCACGCCGTTCTCAAGCTGTATATAGCCATCGTATCTGTCAGCTTCCGGGAAATCCCTTCCAGCAAGGAAGTACCACTCATCACTGGCGTGAATGAAATGAATTCCATGTTCATTATATATCTTTTTCTGCCAGCTCTCGATAAGGTCGATCACCTTACCTGCATCTTCACCGTCAAAGGGTTCCAGAGGATACAGCCCATCACGGTACTTGGAAAGACCTACAGGAACAACAGAAACACTCTGAAGATTAGGAATATATTTGGTCAGATCACTTATAGATCTCTCAAGCTCTTTTCCGTCATTAACACCTTTACAAAGAACTATCTGCCCATTAAGTTCAATCCCGGAACCATCTGCACAGAGCCTGTCCACCTTTTTAAGGGCTTCTCCAGCAAAACGGTTACCAAGCATCTTGCACCGAAGCTCTGGATTCGTGGTCTGAAAAGACACGTTGATAGGCGAAAGATGGTACTTAAGGATTCTGTCTATGTCAGCATCAGACATATTTGTAAGTGTGACGTAATTTCCCTGAAGAAAAGATAGTCTTGAGTCATCATCCTTAAAATAAAGGGTTGGTCTCATACCCTTTGGCATCTGATCTATAAAGCAAAAAATGCATTTATTGGAACAGGACCTGTAATTATCCATAAGTCCGTTCTCAAACTCAATGCCAAGCTCCTCATCAAAGTCCTTGTCAATATCAAGAAGCCACTCTTCGCCATCAGCCTTTCTGATAAGCACATCCAGGTGATCATCCTGAACAAGATACTGATAGTCAAAGATGTCATTAATCTTTTCATTATTGATTTCAAGAAGCAGATCTCCTGCCTCAATTCCCATCTCTTCTGCAATGCTGTCAGGCAGCACTGTGCCAATAACATGGCCCTTTTGTTTATCCATATATATCCTCACAATCACATTAAATTATACATTAAATTCCTTGACGTGTCAGTAACGCGATGTTAAAACAGTAAGTGGAGCATTATGCAAACCAATATATTCTAATTTCATGAAAGGAATCAGTATGCCTGATTTTCATCAACTTGAGAGCTTAATACCAGTAGCCCCATTAAACCTGATTGTTATGGAATCTGCAAAAGAGCTGGGCGAAAGTGTTGACCGTTATATCTCCGCTTTCAGAAAAACCCTCTATTCCATGCCGGACTTCGATCCTGCATTCCACGGATATGCTAAGGATTCTTATTTGATCAACTACAGCCTTGACAGATTTGGCAGCGGCGAAGCCAAGGCCACTATAAATGAAAGTGTAAGAGGTAATGACGTCTATATTCTTACAGATGTATGCAACTACAGCATCACCTATAAGATGTACAATTATATCAATCACAAATCTCCCGATGATCACTATCAGGATCTGAAAAGAGTCATCGGCGCAATCACTGGAAAAGCTAAGAGAATAAACGTAATCATGCCCTTCCTTTACGAAGGCAGACAGCATAAAAGGTCTGGAATGGAATCCCTTGATGCTGCTCAGATGTTTAAAGAGCTTCATGATATGGGAATTCAGAATTTCATCACTTTTGATGCCCATGATCCAAGGATCTCTAACGCAAAACCTTTAGGGGGCTTTGATAATTTCCTTGCATCCTACCAGTTTATGAAAGCTCTTTTATCTCATATTGATGACCTTACTGTTGATAAGGATCACCTGACAGTAATCTCTCCTGATGAAGGCGCTTTGGACAGAGCCGTTTACTTTGCTAATGTAATTGGCGCAGACACCGGTATGTTCTATAAAAGACGTGACTACGCTCACATAGTAAATGGATCCAACCCTATCGTAGCCCATGAGTTCCTGGGCTCTGATATCTCAGGCAGAGACGTTATCATCATTGATGATATGATATCCTCAGGCTCCAGCATGATCGACACAGCTAAGCAGCTAAAGAACATGGGCGCAAAGAGAGTATTCATCTGCACCACCTTTGGTCTGTTTACAGATGGTATGGACAAATTCGATGAAGGTTATGAGAAAAAGTACTTTGATGCTGTTATAACGACTAACCTGACCTATATGAATGATGAAGTTAAATCAAGAGATTATCTCTTCATTGCAGATATGGGCAAGTTCCTTGCAACCATCATTGACTTCCTCAATCATGATGCATCAATGTCAACTGTTAACATGCCAACAGAAAAGATCCACGAGATCATCGACAAGTACAATAAAGGACTTATCGCACCTGAGCTTTACGAATAATATGCATGCAAAAACCCTCCGGAATAAACTCCGGAGGGCTTATTTTTTATTCAGCTGAGTCAAATCCGATTATTACCTTAAACAGGTCACCATCAAGCCTTATATCAAAGGTTCCACCCATGGCAACCGTAAGATTCTTGGCTATCGAAAGGCCAAGACCGGAGCCTTCTGTAGTTCTTGAAACATCTCCTCTGATAAATCTTTCAGTAAGTTCATCAGAGTCAATATTAAGCTCAGAAGCTGAAATGTTTTTAATCGAGAAAACTACGCATTCTTTTCCTTCTTCACTCTCCTCTTTATGCATATCCAGATATACTCTGGTGCCTGAAAGAGCATATTTGCAGACATTGTTAAGAAGGTTTTCAATGACTCTCCACAAATGTCTTGCATCGGCAGTTATCTCCATGTTCTGAAGTTCCGGCTTAAATATGATCTGAAGCTTATTTTTCTCAAACTTCTCAAAGAACTCTCCAATGGTCTGATTAACCAGCTCAACAAAGTTAATCTTTGAAAGCTCAATACTGATATTTCCGGAGCTTATCTTGGAAGCTTCCACCAGATCTTCAGTAAGCTGCTTAAGCTTGTGAGATTTGTTTTCCAGGATATCAACATATTCCCTTACTCTCTCATTTTGTATATCTTCTCTCTTGATAAGATCCACATAATTTATGATTGAGGTAAGGGGCGTCTTTATATCGTGGGAAACATTGGTAATAAGATCAGCCTTCAGCTTCTCATCCTTCATGCTGGTGTCTACTGCCTTATCAATTCCTTCACCTATAGAATTAACTGCTTCTGCCAAATTTATATTGTCCGCATGAAGCTCTGTGATATCTACCTTAGCCTTGAGATCACCATTTTTGATGTTCTCAATAACATGTATTATCTTGTCTCTGTCAAGATTCTGACGGTACAGATAAACTCCGACTATTATATCCAGCAAAAGAGCTATCACTATCCCTGCAAGCCCCATCCTAAATAGCAAAAGGTTGAAGGCAACAAAGAAAATATAAGGTATCCAGGTCCTTATGATAACATTTCCGTTATCCGTTGTATTGATAATAAGGTTTCTTGCAGCATTTACTATAGTTCTAAGGAAAGACTCTTTCCAGAGGGTCTTATACTTCACCTTCTTATAAATTCCATAGATCATGTAAAGCAGTCCGATATTCATTACAAATACGCAGGCGCTGCAGATCATCGGAAAATATGAATGCCTGAAGATCGAAGTAATACTGTCAGTGTAAAGGCCTGCCCCAATAATTCCCAAAACAGGAACAGCCATTATTATAAGGCCGATGAGCATTATGCCTTCAGTATACATATTCTTTACAGGTACCGTCTCCGGCGTGCTTGCATCTTCCAAGGCCTTACGGGAAATTCTGCGCATTTCCACACTCATTAAGATAAGATAAATAATAGCTGCAATGGCACAGAGAATATACATCTGATTCCTGTAGGGCATGTACTTAGAGAAGTTCTGCTTGCCCTCGGTAAAGGAATCCACTGCCCCATAGGAATTGGTATCTACAGCAATATAGATCTTGATCTGGTCCGGATAAGCGTAGCTGTAATTTTTTATAATGGAACGTACCACATTCTCTTTAATAAGGGTGTTGGTCTCATATTTTATGTCGTAGGGACAATAATATATGTATCTTCCGTAATCCTGGAATATGGCCTTAATGTCTTTTCCTGTGGTCTCACCTGAAAGTTCTGAAACATTGGTATATACACTGGTCTTGCCATTCATGGTCCTTGTGACATAATACCTGAGGTTTGAATTCAGATAGTCGTAATACCTTATCGAATTCAGGTACTCCTCATAATTGGCCAAAAGATCTTTTGCCGCCTCTTCCACGTATGAGCAAAGGAGATTGTACTCCTCCCATGTAGATACAAGGTCCTCGATATTCTTACCATCTACAGTCTGATATCTTGAATCAAGATAGGTATGCTCCCCATCACCCTTAACAGTATTGCCGGATATAGCAAAGGTCATGCTATTACCAGGAAGCTGACTGTTAAGATAGGTACTCATCCCACCGGAATGCATATTGTTGTTAAGATGGGTATAGGTTGTTGAAGTGCTAAGGAACTTATCGCCATCTTCCTCGGAAAAATAACTTGTCTCATATTTAAAGCCGCTTTGTGCCCACTTAAGAAGGTCCGAAAGATAATAAACCGCTGTTATATAGTCCCCTGAAAGGGTCGCAGACCTGTTGACGTAAGCTGTTACATCAATCTGTTTCTTTTCATCAAACTCTCCGCCTGTTTCCAGCTGGGTTCTAAGGGCTACAAGCCTTAGCACATCTGAGACATTGTTTCCAAGAATGTTATTGAACAGATATGAATCTTCATAGCTTCTGGATCTGTCAGATTCATACAGATTATAAGAATAATATCCGTTAATACCCTGTATCATTATGGAGGTACCAATGATAGCATAGCTTACTACAAAAGCAATAAATGCAGCCAGGATATGCTGGATTATCCTTAATGTTGTTGATTTTAAAGCAAAGTTTTTCATTTAGTGTCGTCCTCGATCATGTATCCAATGCCCCACACAACCTTAAGATACTTGGGTTCTCTTGGATCCACTTCTATTTTTTCCCTTATGTGTCTTATGTGAACTGCTATGGTGTTGTCAGTTCTTCCGGTAGTATCGCCCCAGATATTCTGATAGATCTGCTCAATGGAATAGACCTTTCCTTTGTTCTTGGCAAGAAAAGCAATGATCTTATACTCGATGGGCGTGAGTCTTATAAGTTCTCCGAATACCGTAACTGTCTTAGCGTTGTCATCAACAACCAGGCCACCTGAGGTGTAAACATTTTCTTTTTCGATGATAGTTCCAAGGGATGTGTATCTTCTTACATTGGATTTAACACGGGCAATGAGTTCAAGAGGGTTAAAGGGTTTTGTGACATAATCATCGGCGCCGATGTTTAGTCCCAGGATCTTATCTGCATCCTCTGATTTAGCAGAAAGAAAGATAACAGGTATTGAGCTGAACTTTCTTAAAGCTTTCACCAGATGAATCCCATCCATCTTAGGCATCATAATGTCCACTATAGCAAGATGAATATCATTTCTTCTAAGGATGGAAAGGCCTTCTTCACCGTCATAAGCCTTAAAAACCTTAAAGTCTTCCTGCTCAAGGTAAATCTCAATGGCATCAACTATTTCCTTGTCATCATCACATACTAAAATGTTTTCCATAACAACCTCACATTTCTCTTTAAACTAATTAAATCATTAAATTCTTAAGATTTACCGTCGAAATTTCTTAAGATTTCTTAAGAATTTGACGAATATGCGTTTATTTCTATTTTAAACTCAGGAAACTGCACAGATTTCCGCGATTTTCTCCATGGATACGGTGCGAAAAAAGCAGATCAGGATTACATCTTGTACAGATATCTGTGATAGAAATATGCTCCTTGGGAACGCCGCTTTGTATCAGTGTCAGCTTTATGGCATTCCAGATATAGAGCCTGTATTTGCCCTCAGGATAAGGAACAAGAATCTGGTTCTCCGAAAGCTCTTTTTCTGAAAAGGCCTGAGAAAAGTCTGATGCCACATCCTCGCCAATCTCATAGCAGGGTCCACATATAGATGGACCTATGGCGCAATAAAGATCCTTTGGATCAGTCCCGTAGTTTTCCGTCATCTTCTTTATTGTTTCGGCCGATATCTTGCCCTTAGTTCCCTTCCATCCGGAATGAGAAAGACCAATTGCCTTATTTACCGGATCAATGAAGAATACCGGAGCACAATCCGCATGAAATACTCCAAGGATAATGCCCGGGATATTTGTGATCAGACCATCTACATCAGTATAATCCCGAGCTTTAGCAGGTCCTTTTCCCCTATCATCTTCCGTTACAACTCTAACATTGGTGGTATGGGTCTGAAAGGTAAGAACAAAATCATCCAATTTCCTGCCATGTCCAAGAGCATCAGAAACACGCCTGTAATTCTCATCTACCGCTTCCTTCTCATCGCCTCGTGTATAGCTTAGGTTACACTCTGAATAACAGCCCTTTGACACGCCTCCAAGCCTTGTGCTAACAAGGTGATCCACCATGCCAAGCTTTTCTATTTCAGGGAATATCAGATATTTAAGACCGTTATGATCTCTTAGCTCCAAAGTATTATTACTTCCAATACGAATGAATTTAATTGGTTCCATAGTTTTTCCTTTACTCGCAGTCAAATGCGTTTTTGATCCATTTAAAAGTGAATATGTTATCTTCTGGGGAAATAGCAATTACATCATATCTGACCGGAAGGTCATAGGATTTATACTTAGAATATAAATAGAATTTAGAAACTTTGCAAATATGTTGAATTTTCTTGTAGGAAACAGCTTCCTGAGGTTCTCCGTAGGTGGTGTCCTTGCGGTACTTTACCTCTATAAAACATAGATATCTGCCATCCTTAGCTATTATATCAATTTCTCCCTGTCTGCACATGTAGTTCTTTTCCAGGATTCTGACTCCCTGTTCCTCCAGGAAACGACATGCCAGGGATTCCGTGCCGTCTCCGACTTTTCTTTTGTTCAATTACAACTACCTCTTAACTAATGTCTTGTCTTATCCTTTGCCTTAATCTTGTCCATAGCATCAACAAATACAAGGATCTCAGCTACAACCTCATAGAGCTCAGGTGGGATCATCTCACCAATCTCCAACTTAGAAAGAGTGTCTGCAAGCTTATCATCCTCATGGACAGGAATTTTGTTTTCCTTAGCCTTTTCAATGATCTTCTCAGCTAAAGCTCCCTTACCGGAGGCTATGACCTTAGGCGCTCCATCTTCATTCGGATCATAGGACAGAGCAACCGCGGTTTTTACTTTGTTTTTCTTTTCTTCTGCCATCAAAAAGTCCTCTATGCTCTGGCATCAAAGGATTGAGTTGAAAGAATAGGTGTCTTCATTACGTCAAGCATCTCATCAACAGCAGCATCCTGACCATCCATATCATCATGTAACATAACATTGACATTCATGCTATAGCCTCTCTTTTCAAGCCGCTCATTGAGAATATGGATATTGTCGTTTATAAGCTCAATAACGCTGTCATCAGCCACATAAAAGTTTGTGGTAACCTTGTTCTGGACCAATTTCACATAAACATCCAAAGGCCCAAGATTGTCCATATCCAGGTGAAGGATTGCGCTTACGCTTCCATCCTCGCTCATCTTCTTGTGTTTGTTCTTGTATACATACAGATCCCCATGAGCATTCTGCCCAGCCATCTGAAGAGGAAGCTGAACATACTGGAACATCTGGTTGAGCTGATTCATGAAGTCCAGGTTATTCTGGAGGTTGTTTGTTGTCTGTGCCAGACTGCTCTCCGGTCCCAGGGTCTGGTTTATAGCATTAGAAAGAGACTTAACCTGATTCCCAAGCCTCTGGTATAGATTTTCAATATTTTCCTTATTCTGAACATCTCCGGGCTTTAATAGCCACTGGGAAGTAATATTTCCCTTTAGGAGTTTGTTGTAATCATCACTCTTAAATACATTTTTCCAGGATGCACTTTCCGCCACATCAGTAAGGTCTGACTTTGAAAAATTTTCAGCCAGCTCTTTTAACAGTTCCTTTTGGGCCTGCTCAAGCTTTGGACTCGTTGCCTGGGTTCCATTGAAGTCCTCTGACTGCCCATTTAACTCCTTAAGAGCAGCTTCGTACTTATTTATGGTCTCATCTGAAATTCCAAGGTTCTTTAAGTTGTTGACAAAATTATCGGAAAGGACTGGTTTTTCCTGAAGCTGAGCAGTTTTCTCAAGCGTTTCACCGGAAGCCTTTGCAGCGTTTTCAGGATTTTTTTCAGCTTCTGACCCTTTTATCTGTAGCGCCTGCTCTTCACTAGCGTTTACCTGAGCCGGGATTTCTTTTCCCTCTGAAGTAACTGTACCTGATTCAGCTACCTGTTCATTCCGGGCTGCTATAGGCTCCCCAGTTTGTTGCATCTGACTTTCTGTGGCCTGAGTTTCTGCATTTACGCTCTGTTCAGCGCCTTCTCCAAAGAGCTTTAGAACACTTCCATACAGATTAAGGGCGGCTGAAGTATTTCCAGCCTGAGTGAGCTGATCAAAAGCTTTTGGAAGCTCATCCATGATGTCCTCCATGGCACTTGTTACCTGATGCTCATAATTTTTGTAGTTCTGGAACTGAACTATATTGTTGTCAGTTATGGGAATGTTAAGACTCTTCATCTCAACCATGGTAGAAATAGAAGTGTCAGGATGCGCAGACAGGCTACGGTTCATTTCAAGAAGAGATTCTTTCCCAATGGAAAGACCTGCTTCCATCATGTCCTTAACCATTTGAACGGTATCGTTATTGATCTCGATACCGGCAGCAGTCAGAGCCTTTAAGGTGCTCTGATCAATAGAAGTATTCTCATAAAGAGGAGTTATAGATACCCCCGAAGCCCCACTTCCCCTAATGGCAAAGTTGAGAGTCTGCCCTTCACGAAGGCCCATACCCTCCTGGAGCTTAGCGGATATAACATAGTCTCCAACATTTATATTAGCAACCTTACCCTCTGCAGTGTCTGAAATAGACATTACAGTACCCTGGATGGTAGAACCGGCTTTCAGCTCAAGAGGCTTACTTTCAACACCTCTTTGCTCCCGGATCTGACTACCCTCAATGATGATGGTATTATTGGGCTTATTTACGTTGCCGATGATGTTCATATAAAGTTTCCTATAAATGACCTTCTATGGATATCACAGGGACCATACTTTTTAATGGCAGCAATATGTGCCTCGCTACCATAACCCTTATTCGAATCAAAACCATACTCAGGATATTTCAAAGCCATTTCCTTCATGACTCTGTCCCTTGTAACCTTAGCTATAATACTGGCAGCTGCAATGGAAACACTCTTTGCATCTCCCTTGATGATAGAAATCTGCTTATACTCTTCAAGTTGAGGAATATGAACAGCATCAATTAAAAGAGCTCCCGGCTTAACCTGGAGATTTTTTACAGCCTCAGTCATAGCTTCAAAAGTAGCCTGAAGAATATTTATCTCATCAATACGCTTTTCTGATGCACAGCCAATGCCAACAGCAACGGCCTTATCCATGATGACATCATAAAGCTCTTCTCTCTTTTTTTCGGATAATTTCTTAGAATCATTTAGATACAGTATGTCACTGTCTTTAGGAAGTATGACCGCAGCAGCATAAACCGGACCTGCAAGAGGCCCTCTGCCCACTTCATCAATACCACATAGAAACCCGTACTGACTGTTCTCCCTCTCGAACCTGCTCATTTCAAAGGTTCTTTTTTTCTCATTCTCAAGAGCTTTTATCTTTTTAGCAGCAGATTCACATAGCTTTTTTACACCGGTTCTTTCATCTGAAGAATACTTGTCGATAAAGCCCTGAAGGTCGCCATTTATTTCAGCGGCCTTCAAAGACTCTTTTATCAAAGCTAAAGAATCCATCACTCTACCCCTCCAAACTTGGAAAATGGATAGATTCTTATAAATGCCCTGCCCAGGATATCCTTTTTACTGATATTCCCCACAGACGGATCCCTTGAATCCATACTGTGATTACGGTTATCTCCCATTACAAAGAATTCGCCTTCACCAAGTGTTATTTCAGTGGCCGCAACTCCGGGATCAATAATAACCTCAGCTCCATAGTTTTCCTCAAGGATATTTCCATTGATATAAATATTGCCATCATAGTCAACCCTTACGGTTTCTCCCGGAAGTCCAATGACACGTTTTATAAAATACTGCTTATCCCCATATTTATACGGGAAAATAATGATATCAAAGCGGTCCGGATCATGAAACCTGTAGGAAACCTTATCCACTAATAGAGAGTCCCTGTCCTGAAGTGTAGGCTCCATAGAAGAACCACTGACTTCTGTGCGCTGAGCAATAAAGGTAATGAATAAGAAAGTAAGAACAAAGATAACTAAAAGGTATAAAACAGTACTCAGAATTTCTTTAAAAACTTCTTTCATTTCTCCGGCCTCTCTAATGATAGTCTTCCCAATCTTCCGTTTCTGAAATCATCCAGAAGAAGGTTCGCAGCACGTGTTATGTCAGGCTCCGCCCCCTGTTTGATGAGCTTCCTGTTAGTAGCTAAAGCCGAAAGCACTGCGCTAAGCGGTGTTGCATAAGGCTCCTCTTCAAATTCACGTATCTGCTCATCACTTATATTATACTTCTCTTTTATTGCCTGAGGGTAGTACTCATTTAGCAGTTTAATAAGTTCACAGGCAAGTTCAGTCAGGTCCAGATTCTCATCATTCATGGACCCGATCAGTGCAAGATGAAGGCCTACAGTTTCATCCTCGAATTTAGGCCAAAGAATACCCGGAGTGTCAAGGAGCTGCATATTCTTTCCAAGAGCTATCCACTGTTTACCTTTTGTGACTCCAGGTTTATTTCCGGTCTTAGCAGCAGCCTTCCCTGAAAGCTTATTGATGAAGGTGGATTTGCCAACGTTTGGTATTCCTGCCACCATAGCACGGATTGGTCTTCCAACGATTCCGCGCTTTTTATCTCTCTCAATCTTCTCGGCGCAGGCACTCTGAATCAGGTCTTTTACCTTACCGGCTTCATTACCTGTCTTGGAATTCATCTCCATTACAAAATAGCCTAATGACTGGTAATAATCGCGCCACTTGGCAGTAACATTAGGATCAGCCAGATCAGCTTTGTTAAGGATTATAAGCCTGAATTTGTTTTTTCCCAGTTCATCAATATCCGGATTTCTACCGGAAGCAGGGATTCTTGCGTCAGTTAATTCAATTATTATGTCTATCAGTTTGATATTTTCCTGCATCATTCTGATAGCTTTGGTCATATGACCTGGATACCACTGATAATTCATCTATATCCCTTTCTCTTAATAATTGTTAAGGATAGGTCCACCGGAGGCATCTTCTGATTTAAGTTTAAACCAGGCCTTTCCCACTATCATGCTATGTTTTACAATTCCAATATTAGCACTTCTAGAATCCTCAGAGCTGTTTCTGTTGTCACCAAGAACAAAGTATTCGCCACTGCCAAGCTTTATTGCATTAGCAGCAATACCTGCATCTTCCATCTTATCATAATCATCGGGATCTTCCTCAGATAACTGTCCGTTTATATAAAGAACACCTTCAATAATCTGTACAGTATCCCCGGGAGAAGCAACAACTCTTTTAACATAATAGTGGGAATTAACATTGCCATTAGGTAAAAAAACTATGATATCCCCTGTTTTGGGGCTGACGATCTTAGTTAGGACTCTGTCCACCAGAACTCCCTGACCGTTAAATAGACCCGGTTCCATGGAATCACCGATGACCTTCACCTGCATTCCAAAGGAAAGAACCAGTACGATAGAAAGAACAATCGCAAGGATTGTCACAAAGATCCATGAAAAGATCTCTCTGATAACCCCAGGCGTTATTCTCTTTTTCTTTTGATAGAATGATAAAGTGTTTCGATTTCTCTTTGAACGCATAATAACCTCATACATTAGAGTACTTACACGTAAAAAGGCAATTACTGAAACAGTAACTGCCTTTAAAAAACATATTATCTGGTAACAAGCTCTTTAACCTTAGCCTTCTTACCTGTAAGTCCCTTAAGGTAGTTCAGCTTAGCTCTTCTTACCTTACCTCTTCTTACAACTTCAACCTTCTCTACGATAGGTGAGTGAAGAGGCCATGTCTTCTCAACGCCAACTCCGTAAGACTCTTTTCTTACAGTGAATGTTGTACGGTTGCTGCCGCCCTGGATCTTCTTAACTGTTCCTTCGAAAACCTGTACTCTCTCACGGTTTCCTTCTTTGATCTTGGCGTGAACCCTTACTGTGTCACCTGTGTGGAATACAGGCGCATTGGCGTTCAGCTGCTCTTTCTCAAGCTCCTGGATAATTGTACTCATATCTTTTTCTCCTATTCTTTGGACGTTCTTAAATGTATCTCGTACATCAGAGGACCGTCTGATTATCACAACGCATTATAATATAACACAAAAGTGCGGTGATAGTCAACCCAAAAGATCCTTAGGACCAAATCTGTCTGGGAGAGATTCCGGTAGAGTAACTATCTTATATTCAGTTTCCGACTTTGCCATTATTATCTTAAAATCGTCATGGCAGAACTCACTCATCACCTGTCTGCAGACACCACAGGGCGCACAGTACTCAAGCTCTTTGGCTCCATCAGGTCCACCTGCAATGGCAATCGCGCTAAATTCTTTTACACCCTCGCTCACCGCCTTGAAAAAGGCTGTTCTCTCAGCACAATTCGTGGGAGTAAAGGCTGCATTTTCTATGTTACAGCCCGTAAATATCTGTCCATCTTTGGAAAGAAGCGCCGCGCCTACATTGTAATGTGAGTATGGTGTATAGGACATTCCCCTCATTTCCAGAGCTTTTTTTATCAGTTCCTGTACGTTTATGTCCATACCGCTCTCCTTATCTGGATCCCTTGTCATATGGAATACCTTCAGCCTTAGGTGCCCTTGATGAAGAAGAAGTAAACGCCAGAACAATAAGAGAAATTATATATGGCATCATGTTATATACAGTTCCCGGAATATTCAGATTGGCCAGGAAGTCAAATCCCGAATAAACATTGGAAAGAGCTCTGAAGAAT
>JAEEGL014989630.1_pt1 | contig 17951 bp, 11 predicted proteins | sample 9134231 | NCBI WGS metagenome assembly JAEEGL01 (sample SAMN16246548, study PRJNA631951) | gut metagenome | biome: gut microbiome; feature: rumen; material: fiber-attached | host: Bos | place: Iran: Karaj | collected 2018-10 | reverse complement strand
CATTTTTATATGTTATTAAAAAAAAAGGAAGATGCTTAATTTATATTGCTGAGTTTTGTAATAGGATGAGATTTATGAAAACTTTGACTTAATGTTTTTATTTTTTCACACTATTATAATTATTATTATTATTAAATTAAATTTATTCTTATTTATTAAATTAAATATCCATGTTATATATGATAGGAACAATTTATTAATTTTTCTTTTTGTTATTTAATAAATTATTTAGGAATAATATATAAATTATTGAAAATAAAGTATTTCTTTAAATAAAATAATTAAAGAAGATGATAAAAAAAAAATTTATAAAATGAAAAATTTAATTATTTATATTATATAAAATATTCTTTAATTTGATTTTACATTTATCATTCAATTCTAAATATTTTTTAATTTCTTCATCTTGAGTTTTACAACTTAATAACTTCAAAGAAATCAATGAATCACAACCAAAAAATAATTTTGTGATATTAGCATCAGTAATATTTGAATTAGATAAATTTAATATAAGTAAAGACTTACAATAAGAAAACATATTACTCATATTATTTACTTTTTCAGTATTAAAATTAGATAAATTTAATGAAATTAAAGAAGTACAATAAGAAAACATATAACTCATATTAATTACTTTTTCGGTGTTAAAATTAGATAAATCAATATTTTTTAATGAAGTACAATAATAAAACATATTACTCATATTAATTACTTTTTCGGTGTTAAAATTAGATAAATTTAATGAAGTTAAAGAAGTACAATAAGAAAACATATAACTCATATTATTTACTTTTTCAGTATTAAAATTAAATAAATTTAATGAAGTTAAAGAAGAACAATAATAAAACATATAACTCATATCTATTACATTATCAGTTTTAAAACTAGATAAATTTAATGATGTTAAAGAAGAACAATAATTAAAAGTATAACTCATATCAATTATATATTCAGTATTCAAATAAATGAAATTTAAAGTTTCTAATGAAGTACAACTATCAAATAAATGTTTTATATTTGTTATCTTGTATGGTAAAAAAAAGAAAATATAAATTAAATTAGAACAATTATAAAACATATATCTTATATCTGTTAATTCCTTCTCAAAAATAAATCTACATAAATTTTCACCTCTTTCGTATAATTCATGCTCATAACAAAAATTAATTTTATTTTCATTTATATATATTTCTATAGATTTCTCCAAATCTGAATTTTGACTTTCAGAATTATATATTAATTGAATTGGTTCTTTTGATGTTTTTTTATAAAAACCTAAAATATAATCTTTCTTTTCATTTTCATCAATTTTTGTATTTTTAATAATGTTCTGTTCTCGTTTTACTGTTCTTAAATTTGGAAAAATTTTGACTAAAAAATCATTTGGAATTTCAATGTTTAAAAAATATTGAAAGAATAATACATTATTTAATTGACTATTTAATTTGAAAATATTTACATTATCAACACTTATATTATTTAATTTTAAACAAGAATAATAATCAATATCAATTGTATTGTTCCTTAAAAATAATGTTTCAAGATTAGGTAATTTAAGAATGGAAGTTTCAATAAATCCTCCAAAAATAATTAATTGATTAAGAGATAAAAACACTTTTGAATCAATTTTTAAAACACATTCATTCAATTTTAATTCTTCTAATCCTTCAAGACTTAATAATATTTTTTTTTCCATATTCATTTTTACTTTATCTAATAATAAAATTTTTAAGTTTTTCATCGAATTTATTATATCCCAATTTTCAAACATTAAATATTGTAATTGTAATTTGATTAAAGTTTCAAATATTTTTGACTGAGAAAAAAAAATTTCTAAATCCTTCCAAAATAAATTCACTTTTTTCTTTTTTGCATTTATATTGAAAGCTCTTATTTTATTAAAATCAATTGGGAGATGTTCTAATAATTTCAATTTAATTTTTTTCTTATATACTACATCAAAATTATAAATAATTTTTGAAGTTATTTCATCAAATTTTTCTGTAATTTCTTTTTGAATTCTATGAAAATGGCTGAAATCAACTACCATTCTTTCATAAATATTATTTGCATAAATAGATTTAATATCATCATCTTTAACATTAATTTTAATTTTTCCATTATCTCTAATTGCTTTATTAAAAGAATCAAAATCAAATACATTTTTAATTGAATAACAACAATGATTTATATATTCTTTTTGGAAATCAATTAATGTTAAATTCAATTTTTTTTGAAGCTTTTTATTGTATAATGATAAATAGTATTTTAACTTTCTGTTTTCTATATAATCAAATATATCATTATAAAAATTTGGATTAATTTTGAAAATTAATTTGTTTTCCATTTTCTTTTTAAATGCATACTTTTCGTCTAAACTTTTTATACTAATTTTATTCAATTAATTCTATTTATTAACTAAATTAGAATAATATATAAATTATTTTCTATTAATTATCCAAACAAATTAATTTTAAACTGAAAAATGTCAGAAAAAAATTTTGAAGAATGCTTAAAGGAAATAATATGTAAAGAATGTGAAGAAATTAAAAAAATAAAAATTGAATATGATATTAAAGAGAAATTAATTAATATTATTTTTGAATGTGGTCATCAAATAAATAATCAAAAAGGAAATTTAAAGAATTCAATTTTTTGTTTAAATTGTCAAAAATCTTTAAATCAAGAAATAATATGTGAAGATGAAAATCATAAAAAAATTGAAAATAACAATATAATATTTTATTGTAGAATTCATTATAAAAAATATAAAGGATATTGTGTACAATGTAAAAAAAATATATGTGAAGACTGTTTATGTGAACATGAATATTATAATGAAAATTATGATTTTTATTTAACTAAAAATCAATTAAATGAATTAATATATAAAACAGAAGAAGTTCAAAACTTTTTTAATACAATAATTTCAATTGAATATTGTAATAAAATCATAGAGTTTTTTTCTAGTTATTATAATGTTTATGTTTATATTTATCAAAATAATTATTTCCATATTAATGTTATTTATAATATTAACTTATTTTATAATTTTTTTATTTCTTGTATTGATAAAAAAATTAGTAATAATGGATGCTTTATAATTGATAATATTAATAATATTAAAGATGAAAGTATTTTTTATGATGATGATTTCAACGAAGATTATGAAGAAATATTAGATTTAGATAATTTTAATAATATTTTAATATTATTTCTTTTGTCTAAAAGAATCAAAAGAAAAGCAATTTATTTCAATTCTTTCTGTTTAAAAACACATTCAAATTTAAATAATTATGTAAATGAGTCAAATTTATTAAACACTTTATGTAATTTTTTTCTTATTGAATATTCTCATTTAAAAGATAAAATATTGATAAAAATAGGAAAATTAGATTGTTTAAAACAAGAAATATATAGTCTATTATTAAATTTTAAGTTAAATAAAATCATTATTCCTTCAAATTTAAAAAGGAAACTAATTAATATTCTTTTAAGGATTGTAATTAAAAAATATAAAAATTATTTACATCATATTAAACCCAATAATGTAATAATTAATCAAATTAAAAGAAAATATCAAATTGCAATTAAAAATAAAAAAGAAATATATTCAGAAGAAGGAAAAAAAATTGATTTAGAACTAAAAGTAAAAGAAATAGAAAATATTAAAGAAGATAACATAATAAATAATAAAGATATAGTTTATTTTGAGTATAATTTTAAAGAAAAAATATTATTAAATACATTTCTTTATTTTATGCAGAAATTACATTTTCAAAAAAGTAATGAAATACATTTTTCAAATCAAAATCAATCTATTCCTGTAAATGAAATAACTAAAAATTCATTAAATTTAAATAATAATAATTTAAATTCAATAAATCAACAAAACCACTTTATTATTTATGATTCAAATGAATTTTTACAATATTTAAAACAATTAGAGGAAAATATTAATAAAGTATTATATAATATAAAAATAAAAAAAAATTTAAATTTTATTGATATTATAAATAGTTTATTTGAAAATCAAATAGAAAAAATAATTACACAAGAAGAAAATATAAAAAATGAAGAAAAAGAAATACAACAAATTATTAATAATTGTATATTTCAACATAAGAATATTAAAATTAATGAAGATGATGTAACAAATTCTTTAAAAATTAAGTATCAAGAAATAAAAGAAAATCAATTTTTATTAATTGGAAATAATATTATTAATATATTATATAAAAATAAAAAATATAGAAAATTAATTGAACAATTAAAAGAACAAAAAGAATCAAAAAAAGAAATTTATGAAGTTTTAAGCAATAAATTGATTAATTTAGGAGGATTTAACAAAGATAATTCTAAATTAATTATTCAAATAATAAAAAATTATTTTTATATTTATAAACAATATTTAGATATTGAAGAAATAATAAAAAAAATTCCTCAGTATTCATTAGAATATTCTCAATTGTTATTAGAAATAGATCAATTAAATAATATTAAAGAATATCTTATTGAAAAAAATAATGAAATTAATTCGTTTAATAAAAGATATGAGTTAAATAAATTTGAAAATCTTAAAAATAGTTTTCAAACAAATTTTCAGAAATACTTAAATGATACAATAGATGATAAATTTAAAGAAGTTTTAAAAGAAATTAAACAATTCATTGAAACTCAATCAATTACAGATATTTTAGAATCTTTAAAAACTATTTTTCCAAATATAGAATCATCTTTTTATTTTGATGACTCTGATAATATTTTAATTTTTTCTTGGGCATTACAAAATGGCCATTCTGATATTTTAGAAGGAAAAACTAATTAAATCAATATAATTCTTTATTTGAAAATAAATGAATGACAACAAAAATTCAGAAAATTTTATTTTTTATATTTTAATGACATTTAATATGATAAAAATATATGATAACATTGTTATTAATTTCATATGAGTGTATTAATAGTAAAAAAGTGAATGAAATAAATTAATTAACTTTTAAGTGTTAATACAATTATTAAATAAATAAATAAAAATTAATTTTAATTAAACTCAGATTTTTAAATAAATTAAATATATTTTTTTTAAATAAACAAAAACATTTTTTTTACTGTTTTTGTTCCTGATATTCATTTTCATTATTTTCTTTTTGAAGTTCATTATCTTCTTTATGAAGTTCATTTTTTTTCTTCAAATAAAAAATATAAATAACAAGAGAAAAACTGACAATAATTAAAAAGAACAAAATATATTTCATAGTATTAGTCTTATTAATAAATTCCATAGGTTCATAAACAACTCTATAACTAATAGGATTTACAAAAACAGCAACAACATTAATATAAAATTCTCCAATTTCATTAAAAGGTAAAGAACTAACTTCAGTTCTTTCATATTTTTGAGTTAACAAATAACAATCATTAGTAATTATATTTAATAAATCTTCCTTATGAGGAAATTTATAAACTAAATAATGATCAACTCCAATAATATGTTCCCACATTATTCTTTTATAAGTTGTATCATATTTAATCATAAATTTCCTTTCATTATACATATCCATATCAATAGAATCTATAACTATTTTTTCCTTTATGTAATTATATGATAATTCTATTCCTTCAAATTTATCATTTTTATTCATATTTAATTCCACATGCATTTTATTATAATAATTTTTAAATGATATTAAATTATATTTCGATTTTAATATATCTTGATATAAATTATCATAATAATAATTAATTGCTAATCTTGGATAAATATTTCCACATTTATTTGCAATTACTACTAAATAATCTAATTTTTCTCCTCCTGACATTGTTTTTTTCATTGTTTTATATTGAGGAACTACATTATTTCTTTCAAAATCAGAATATTCTATTTTTTCAATATAATTTATTTTAATATTATAACTTGGCATTTTATTTCTTTCATCAAATGATATTATTATATAATATTCATAATTTGAATTTAATTTATCATAAGGATCTGAAATATGATAATTCCATTTTTTATTATATAATTCATTTGTTCTTACTAAATGATATAATGGAGTATTTCTTGGATTTATTATATATTTTTCATCTGATGTTGATTTTAATTTTAATAATTTATAAGAAAAATCATTTTCTAAGTTATTCATTGAAATTTCTAAATTTTGAAAACTTATATTTTTCTTTATTTTAATTAAAAGATTATATTCATTTAATTCAATATATTTTCCTATTTCATTTATTTCATAAAATGGTTTATTATTTAAAAGGAAGTTTATTTTAATAAATGTATCTTCTTTTGAATAGAATTTTAATTTTGGATTTATTGAAATTGGATAATTTGGAATATCATATTTAAAATTATCTGAAGATGAAATTTCTCCTATTGTATTATTATCTAAATCAACTTTTATTTTTCCTTCATTAATTAATGGTTCAATAAATATTTTAGTTTCAATTTCATTATGTTTTTCATATTTTGGTAATAAAAATGAATTTGTTACATTTCCTTTCAAAGATAATATTATTTGTCCATTAATTGGAATATTATTTTTATTTTCTTCTAAATAGTAAATTTCTAATATTCCAGGAGCTTCACAATTAAAATATAATATTTCGTAATTTTGATTTGCTCTTATAATATTTTTTTCTATTTTATAATATTCATTTGGTAAAATTGAATCAAAATCATTTTCAATATAATTATCTTTATACCTTATATCAAACATTCCTGAAATTTGAGAAAATAAAATTTCTTTACTAGGAACATAACGATTAAATTGACTAATTAAATAAAAAGGGTTATTACAATTATTCATTATTAATTCATAAGCTCCTGTTGGTCTTTTATCTTTTAATAAAAATACATCATTATTTGTTAATTCAATATAAATTATTGGTTCTTTTTCATTTGATATTAATCTTAATGTTAATTCATAATATTTTCCTTTTTCTAAATCATATTCTTTTTTATTTAATATATAAATTTCTTTCTCTAATTCTTTTTCTTCATTTACTTCACCTTTTAAATTTAATAAATTTCCATGAGTAATTTCTAAATTATTTGAATTATTAGTATAAATAAATAAAGTATAATTTTTATCAGAAGGAATTTGTAAAGTATAATAATTAGGAATATAATTATCATTATCAACAATTAATTTATAATTATATTTTCTTTTTAAACTTACAATTTCTGGCCTTTGATTAATATAAACATTAAATTTTTGAGGTTCAAAAATTAAAGGATCATAATTTACTTTAATATAAGTTAATAAAAGTATATTTCCACTTGGTAATATTACTTCAGGTGATTTAAAATATAATTGCTTATAATAATGATTATTTACATTAAATGAATATTCTTTTAATTCATTTTGATCTTTATCAACAGGATAAAATTCAGCTAAATAATCAATTGTTAATTTATTAAGTTCGAAAAATTTTCCGTAAAATGAAGTAATTAAATTATTAACTTCTTTTTTTTCAGAATGAATTGTAATAATATATTCTTTATCAGGTTCAAAATTACTTATATCAGTGAAAAAATAATAATATTCATTATTATAAAATTCCAAAGTTTTTTTTGAAAATTCTAAAGGTTGATAATTATGTAAAATTGAATAAGAAATAAATTTTGTTGCTTTATGAATATAATAATAATTCTCAATTTCAATAATATAAATTGTATTATTTTCAGGAATTAAAATTAATTTCGAAATAGTATCAGTTATATTATATTTAGGTTTATTCCTTTTTCCCTCTTCATAAATTTGAATTCTGTGTTTATTCTCAGGATTTCCTCTTATATCAACTTCATATGAATTTCCCTTTAAAGTCTCAATAGAAATTTTCATAATATTTTTACTAAGAAAATGATCTAATCTATAAGTTTCATCTAATTTAAGAGAATAAATATCATATTCATGATAAACTCTAATACGAATATTTTTCTTAACATCATTATTTATTTTTACAACAATATATAAATTATTATAAGATAATTTAGTATCATAATATTTAATAGAATAAAGTTGATTACCATCTAATTTAAATTTCCACATATAATTTAACCAATCATCATAACTTTTAAGAACTTTATCATATGTAGTATAAATATATATTTCTCCAATTAAACCTTCTGCTTCAGGAATTTCAATTGCAATATCTCCTCCTAATTCTTTTATTGTATATCTGAAAAATGATTCTCCTTTCCCTTCAAAACTTTGAAATTCATATGTATTTAAGGGAATGAAAGAATTAAATGGTTTTTGGTAACTTTCATATGAAAATGAATTTAATACCATTAATATTAAAGCAATTAATACTTTCGACATTTTATATAAATATAAAAAATTAAATTAGTAAATCGTTTCAATAATTTTTTAAATTCTATACAAAAAAAACAATTAAAAAAAAATGTTAAATCCATTCCTACTAATAACATTTCTTCAATTAATAACATTAATAAAATCAAATGACTATGATTGTATCAAAGTATCATCACCATCATTAGAAAGTTGTAAGGAAGTGGATACAGGAACAAATAATTCATGTTGTTTCGTAACAGAAGGATCAGATACTCGTTGTTTATTAGTAGATGGGACAAGTCCAGTGAATATATTAACAAGTTTAGTCACAGTGAAGAAAACTTTAAATGCCACAACTACAAATACAATGGAATGTGGAACAAAAGCAGAAGTTTGTGCAAATATACAAAATCCAAAAAGTTTTAGTGATTGCAATAGAACTGATGATAATTCTACGTTTTTACCTTATCCTTATACTTGTTGTTATGTTCATAATGGAACTAAAAATTATTGTTATCCTATTAATGCTTCTTATTTATCAACAGTACAATCTTATGTTGATACTCTTCTTAACAATTATTATAATAATAGTAATGTCCCTGAGGGAACTGTATGGGCTGATTGTAGCAATGCAAGTCTTCCTGTATCTAATTCTAGGAATTTAAAACCTTTTATTTTGGAACATATTTTAATTTTGATTTTGGCATTTTTGGTTTAAAAATAATTTTTGTTTAGTTTTATTTTTTTTTTTTTTTGGAATTTTTTTCTCTTTATTTTTAAGTTTTGTTATTTTTTTCATTTTCTAATTTTTTTTATAATAATACTATATTATGGAGAAAGGAAATAATAATAATGAAGATAATGAAAAATTATATCAACAAAATATAAATGAGTTAATTAAAATTAGTCAAAGTATTGATTCAAATAATGAGTATTCTGTTGAAATTAGAAATGATAGTATTTTCTTAAAATTATTATTTAAAGATTTAAGAGATGGTTCTAAATTTTATGAAAAATCACAATGGAAACCAGTTAAAACAGCAATTCAAAATTGTTATAAATTAATACAAAATGGTTATTCTTCTGGAAATCAAGTTGAATTACAAAATAATATTATTATATTAAATAAGTTAATAAAAGAATTAAAAGAAGTTAAAAATTATAATATTGATGAAGAAGCTGTTGTTAAAGATGTTTTGGAAAGTTCTTTAAAAAATTTTTCCCCTGAAAATGAAGAATTTAAAAAAAGAATTAAATTATCTAAAAATAATGATTTTGATAATTCAAATGAAGAAAATGTCACTAAAGAATATTTTGAAAGGAAATTAAAAGAACAAAAAGAATATTATGAAAATAAGTTATTAAGTTTAAATGATAAAATAAATAATTTAGAAAATGAATTATCCCAATTAAAAACTTTATTCAATAAATTTGGAGGAATTCTAACAAAATATAATAACCCAAATTCATAATCAAAAAAAGTCATTTAAAATAAAAAAAAATAAATAAATAAATAAAAATTTTATAAATATCAAAAAAAAAAAATGTTCTCAGAATCTGAAAAAGTAACTTAATAATATATATAACATTAAAAAAAAAAATTTTTTTTTTTAGAAAATAACAACATTTGAAAAATGGGAAGGATACAATTATTTTCCCTTAAAAGGAAAATTACTTTTTGGTCCATGTACAATAAAACCAACATTAATGACGTTCACAGCAATAACTTTACCAGTGTTAATATTTGAAATATTTGAATGGAAATACATAAAAAAAACTCTATCAATATCAATTCCAATAATAATATTACTTTTATACATAATAACAGAAATATTATTATTAATAGCATCATTTTCAGATCCTGGAATTTTAGAAAGATTTCCTTTTAATGAGAAGAAAATAATGGATAAAAAAAATATAAAAATTGTTCAAAGTGGTTTTATGAGAAATTATCGTTTTTGTAATACTTGTTCAATTATAAGACCTCCTCGTTCAACGCATTGTGGTGATTGTAATAATTGTGTTGAAAGATTTGATCATCATTGTCCTTGGATTGGGAATTGTGCAGGGAAAAGAAATTATAAATTCTTTTATTTCTTTATTTGCTTACTTAATATATTAACTGTTCTCATTCTTATTTTTTCCATTTTTCATATTTGGAAAATTTCAGCTGTATACATTTTTTTATTTTAATTAGGTTTTTAACTTTTTTAATTGGAATTAGAATAAAGATGAAAATAGAAAAAAAGAATTAACTAAATGTGTTGTTTGTTTCTTTTTAATTATTTATTGTGCTTTAAGTATGATTTTTACTACAAATTTATTATACTATCATACTAAATTAGTTACTGGAAATATGACTACTAAAGAAGAATTGAAGAATTATTTTAAAAATCCTTTTGGTAATATTTATCAAAGAAATATTAAAATTAATTGGAAAAATGTTATTTTTCCTTTAATAAATAAAAAAAGTATTTTAGATATTTTAAAAAAGGAAAGTAAAGAAGATAGAGAAATTGAAAAGAAAAATGAGAGAAAAAAAAAAAGAGATAGTATGGAATATAGGAGAAATCAAGCAAAGAAAAAATTGCCTTTTTATAGGGAAGAAGAAGAAGAAAAAAAAAGTAAAGATGAAGAAAATAATTTAAGACATTCTTCAAATATTAATAGATTTAATAGTAAAGATGAAATAATTAATAATGAAATTAATATAGAATTAACAAATAGAAATACTGAAAATAATGTAACTACAAATAATAATAATATTATTTCTTCTATTAATAACAATATAACAAATAATAATATTATTTCTTCAAATAATAATATTATAACCACAAATAATAATATTATAACTTCAAATAATAATATTGGAAATAATAATCACATGAGTCATACATCATCAATGGAAGAAAATTATGAGAATGTAGATGATAGTTTTTCTGATGTACAAAATAGAAAAATTCCTCAATTTCCTTGTCGTCTTGATATGTCAAAAGATTTCAGAAACAATGATTAAAATAAAAGTAGTATAATATTTTTTTATTAAATTTAACTATCTATTTCCATTTTTTCATCTTCTTTATTTTCTCCTTCATATTCAATTAAATATTTAATTGAATATATATTATCATTTACTATATTTTCCAATCCTGAAAACACTTTATTTAAACTTTTATGTAAATTTAAAAAGACACTTTTATTTTTTACATTTTTTAATTGATTTCCATGTGCTTTTATAATATTAAATATCCATTTCATTATTAATTCAATATTAGCATCATTTTCTAATTTATTTGCTAAAAAATCTAATAAAGGACCAATAACATTAAAAGGTAATTTTAAAGAAATTAATTCAATATATTTCATTGGAATTGTTTTTAAATAATTATCAATAATTTTAATTTGGTTTAAATAAATAGAAAAAATAATCCCTTTTAAATAATTTTTATTTTTAAAACAATTAATAGCATCATTAACAGTAACATTAATATCTAAAGATAATTTAGAGAAAGAAAGTGATTTATCTAAAGAATAAATATAAATTCCTTCAGTTGATCCAACAGCAAAAGCTCTATTAGTATTACTAAATTTAACACTATTAATTTTAATTTCAGGAATAATATTATTTTTATTTCCTGGTAATTGATTTTTAATTTTATTTTTAATTTCTAATTCATCTTCACTATCAATCTCATCATTTAAATTTAATAATAAATTATCATTATCATTATTATTCTTACTATTTAATTTATATAAAATACCATTTAAACTTCTATTATGGGTTAAACAGAATTTCTTTATTAAAATTTGATAAACCATATCATAAATTAAAACAAATTGACTATTTCCTCCACAAATTAATAAATTTCCGCTTAAATTATATGAAATACAATTTAAATATTTATTCCTACTTGAATTTTTAGCAGTGACTTTTTCATAATTTAATCTTCCTCCCCAAATATCTTTAGAAACATCAATAATATTTTTCATACTTCCAGTTTGAACATCCCAAGTATATAATTCACCATTTAAAGTACTAACTGCTATTTCTTTATCATCAGGAGAAATATCAATAGAAATAATTTTACTATTATGACTTAAAGTTTCTCCAATTCCTTTTTTAGAATATAATTCCCATATTTTAACAGTATTATCCCAACTTCCTGAAACTAACATATCACTAATGTTAGAAAATTTAATAGTACTTATTGGAGAAGAATGACCTGTTAAATTATCTATTAAATCTCCTGTTTTAAGTGACCAAATATATATTATATAAGTTTCTAATGATCCTGCGCATATTATTTCTCCTGTGAAATCAACTGAACAACAAGTAAATTTTGTTAATTTAGGAGTTGTCATTATTCTAAAATTTTTATATTTAATTAAATCAAATGCTCTTACTGTTCCATCATAAGAACATGATATTAAAACATTAGATTTATTTGGACAATATTGTAATCCTGTTATTTTCATATTATGATCAATGAAAGTATTTAAACATTGTGAATTTGATGTATCATATATTTTTATTCTTCCATCATTTGAACCACATGATATTTGAGATGAATCATTTGAATATGATATTACTGTTATTTCATTTAATAAACCTTGTTGTTTATAAATGTATGATTCACTCTTCCATTCCCATATTATTAATTTACTTATATATTTACTTCCAAATGATATCCAATTTCCTTTCTTATTTATTGATAATGATGTTATTTTTGAATCACTTATTTTTAATGATTTTTTGTTTTCAAATGAATTTAATGAATATATAGAAAATGAACCATCTTGAAAAGCTAATACAATTATATTCTCTTCTGGGTTTTCATTAAATGAATTAATTTCACATTGAACTAATTTTGATTTTATGTTAAATTGTTGTTTTTTTTCTAATATATATCTTCCAGTTAAAATTCTCTTTTCGAAATCTGAATAATATTCTAATTCATCATTTTTTTCATCTTCTGAAGAAGAAGAATTTTCCATTAATTCATTTTTACTTTTTAAATTTTTATTTCCTTTTACTCTCCTTTCAAAGTTTAATTGCTTTTTATATTCTTCACTTTTTTCATTTATATATTTCCAAATAAACATTATTCCATCTTGACTTATTGAATATATTCTATTATTATCTTCACTAAAAAAACAATTTATTAATTTTTTTCTATGACCAGTAAACATTAAAGGAATATAATTTTTAATTTTAAAAACATTTAATAATCTAACAGAAGTATCTTTTGATCCAGTTAAAATAAATCTTGAATCATTACTCCAATTTAAACAAGTAATTTTATCATTATGAAAAGAAGTATAATTTCTATATAAAACAAAAGGTTCAAATTCTTTTTTCATTTTTGGCATTTCAAAAATTTTTATACTTTTATTTATTGAAACAGCAAGAAAATTATTATCAGGTGATATTTTTAAACAATTTACTTTTCCTCTAAAATTAAAATAAGATGTTATAATTTGCTTAGGAAAATTTATTATTATACAATAACCATTTACATCAATTACTATTAATATTTTTCCATTTGATGATATATCTAAGATATCTATATTACTTCTTGCTTCAATTGGTAATGTCTGTGATGTTCCATGTTTTAAATCTAAACATAATATTTTATTTCCTATTGGAGATAAAAGAATACTTGAATCATCTTTTGTAAAAATTACTCTTCCTGTATTATGAACCGCCCCAAATAAATTTGAAAATTGATAATTTAACATATTCAGGAAAATATATGATAAATAATTAAAATATTTAATAATTTATTTATTTTAAGCAAATTTAAATATGTTTAAATATGTATTAATTTTTATATTTATATTGAGAATAAAGAATAAATATGATTATTTTTTATTCATAAGGTTTCTAAATAATATTAATATGGTTTTATATTGTTTTTCTTATTCTGCCCTTAAAAGTATAATACTAATAAAAAATTAACTTTAATAAAAATAAACCCAATTTATAAAAAATAAATTGTTATTGGTAAAATAATCAAAAATTCAATAATATAATAATTATATAATAAAAAAAATTTTAATCAACTAAACTTGCATGACTATTATTTTTTTCATTACTACTATGACTACTTTTACTGCTTTTACTACTTTTACTACTTGAACTATGACTAGAACTATTATCCGATTTTGAAGAATTACTTTGAAAGCTATTATTACTTTGATCATTATTTGTTTTAGAATTATCTAATAAATTTAAAACAGAAACTTTTTTCTTCTCAGGTGGATTTTCATTTTCGCAAATAATAGTAAATTTATTTTCATGAATTAAAGACATTTCTTTATTATTTTCAACAATAAAACTATCTATTTCTCTTTGATCATTTATAAATTTAATATATTGATATGAACTATGTAATTTCATTTTTAAAGTTTTTTCTATATTTATTTGACTATATAATGCTACTGGAATTTTACATCCTACAAAAGTTAACCAATCAATTAATATATCTATTTGATCTAATTCTTCTTCTTTTAAGTGACTTTTTTCATTTTTTATTTCTATTATTATTCCAAATTTATTGTTTAGTTTTTTAAATTGTAATTCTGGTTTAATAGCAAATAAATATTTTAATGATGAAATTATTTGATTTGATGTTTTAAATAAAAGTAAATCACTTATTGAAGAATAATGATTATATAATTCATGTTTATTTGATAAATTTAACCATAAAATTTGCTTTTTTAATCTTCTTAAATCATTATCTTCTGTTTCTTTTCCTTCTTCTAATTTTTCTTCAATTTGTTTTAACTTAATCATAATTTCATTTTCAACTTTATCCATTTCTAAAACAGAAGCTCTTTTATATAAATAAACAATAGTGGCAGTTGCTATAGAAACTAAGAAAATAGAGACCATATATTCAAAAATATTAATCAAAATAAAATATTCAGAAACACTTAAATTATGGAAAATTTTACTATCTCTTGGATGAATCATATCACTAATAATAGTAATATCCCAAATAGATAAAAAAGAATTATATAAAGTACTATATTCATAAACCATTTCATTATAAAGAGAATAATTTGCTAAACCAAACATTACAAAAATCATTCCAAAAACAAAAAATATAATAAGCATTCCAGGTAACATTCTAAATAGAATAGAAATATATTTTACAAAAACACCTGAAATTGAATTTGCCCATGAAATTAATGATATTAATCTAAAAGGAAAACAAATCATAATATAACATAATGTAGCAATAATAAATTTTCTAATTGATAAAAAAGCTAAAGGACTATAAAAATTATCAGGCTTATGAAATTCAACACTTTTTCCTTCGGAAATGAAGAAAATAGTAAAAATAATTAAAAAAACATTTAAAACTTCATTAAAAAAAACAAAAATATGAACAGACCAAATTAACTTAACATTAATTTCATAAATTAATTTAATAATATTCAAAAAAACAACAATAGAAAAAAAAATAAAAGTAATAACAAACAAGAGATATTTAGCTCGATAAGTATTAAAAGGAGTAACAGAGAAATAATAATTAATATTAGTATAATAATTAAGCATTTCAATACCAATGATAGCATTAACATTATTATCATTAGCAGGAATTTCAAAATTAATTTGTAAAACAAGAAAATTTAAATCATAATCTTTAATAAAAGCTTCTAATTGAGTAGGATCATCAAAATCATCAATAGTAATATCCATATATTCACCTCCATTTAATAAATTATAACTAGTATACTTACCTGGAAAATTAGGAACTAATTTTTTTAAAGGACCTCCTTCATCTCTATTTTTTTTTCCTTTATATGGAATTCCACAATTTTTATTATCAAAAACATCTTGTAATGTTGTTATTATACATTTATAATTATTATTACAATTCTTTGTAAAATCTATTGAATCTGAACATCCTTTATATGCATATTTTGTTAATCTAACTGAACCTGAAGGAATTAAAAATGGAAGTGAATCTGTGTCTTTATTGTATGTGTATAATTTTTGTAATATTGTTTTTAAATAGTTAATATAGTCTGTGTCTGATTTTATTGATGTAAATTGTGATTTTAATAAATATAATTCTGTTATTTTAGATATTTCATTGTTATTGTAATTTCTACCTATATTTGTGTATAAAAATGCTAAGATTAAAAAGGATGTTAAATATATTATGTTTGTAACTATTTCAAAGATTGGGGATATTAAACAAAGTTTTATATATTTTATATTCTTTTTTTGGATTACTTTCATTTTTTTATTTTCCTTTTTTTTTTGTTTTTTAAATGTAATTAAAAAATTTAACAAATTAATATATAACAAATTTTTTATTCATTAAAAAATTTAAATATCCAAAAAACCTTAAAATACCTTAAATTTAAATAACTTCCTTTAAATCTCTATCAATAAAGAAAGAATGAATATTTTCTTCGACCATATAAAGATTAATACCTTCTTTCTTAGTTAATTTTTTTTCCATAACAACTTTAGCAACTTCAGTAGCAACTCTAATAAGAGTATTAATATCTAAAGAATTAGGCATAATCAAAGCAGGACTTAATTTATCAGAAGAAACTAAATCAATAATAGCTTTATTAGGAGCGATTTTCATATCTATAATAATTTAGGAACTCTAGTATCAATAGTTTCTCTAAATATACCAAGGAAACAGAATTATTGATTTGATTTGGATAATCACTTCTTCCTGTTGTTATTATATATTCTCCTGTTTTCTTTGCATCATCTGTGAATATTTCTAGTGTGGGATTTGCTAACGCAAATACTATTGGCTTTGGTGATATACTCTTTACTTTTTATATTGATATGGTAATTTATTAATTTTTAATCATAATTTCTTTATTTCTCATATGAAATAAATCAGTGTTTTCAAAATAAGAATCATTTTCATACTTTTAGCATATCTTCAACCCAAGTTCTATGACCGAAAGTAGTGAAAGCATTGAATTTATCTCTAATCTTTAGTAGTACTTGTCCTTTACAATTATATTTAAATAATTCTCCCAATCTGTTCATTATATCTTCATTAACACCAAATAATTAAACACTAAAATAAGAAAGACTAATAGCTTTAACATTATATATAAAATATTTTCATCTTTGAGTTTATTAGAATCTAATAAAATAGGATAAGAATCAATTTTAACAAAATATTTATAAAAAGACAATAGTTTCTAAATAAGGCATAACAATTATTATTATCTAATTGAAAAACATAAATTTGATTTTGATAAAAAAAATCAATTTTTAACATATCAATAATACTTGAATAAACATTATTAATTATTAAATTTTGTTCATGAATATTAATATTTTTTGATTTAAACTTAAATTATGAATTGAAGATATTGAATTTTATTTTTTATTTCTTGATGTATCTAAATTTTCTGATTGAAGGGAATATTTTTTTTGCTGAGATTAGGAATATATGTGTTTTTTTTGTTTTTATATTTATGATTATAATAAATTCTTCTTATCTATGAATTTGATTGTATATCAAAAAATCAAAAATTTATTGTTATAATAAATTAAAAATTTTTTATTTATTATTAAGGTTTAAATTATAATAGAAGTAATATTTTTATTAATTGTTTTTTATTTTCCTAATTTATGTGCTTCTTTAGAAT
>JAEEGL012605434.1_pt1 | contig 17951 bp, 14 predicted proteins | sample 9134231 | NCBI WGS metagenome assembly JAEEGL01 (sample SAMN16246548, study PRJNA631951) | gut metagenome | biome: gut microbiome; feature: rumen; material: fiber-attached | host: Bos | place: Iran: Karaj | collected 2018-10 | reverse complement strand
GGCGTAGCCGTTCAGAAGGTTTACGACTTCATCTGGGATGAATTCTGCGACTGGTACATCGAGATGGTTAAACCCCGTCTCTACTCCGATACCGATGCAAAGGACAAGAACGCGGCTCTCTGGACCTTAAAGCACGTATGCATCGAGGCCCTTAAGCTCCTTCACCCTTACATGCCTTTCATTACCGAGGAGATCTTCACCACCATTCAGGACGAAGAAGAATCCATCATGGTTTCCGACTGGCCCGTATACAGCGCTGAATTTGCTTTCGAGAAAGAAGAAAAAGAGATCGAGACCATCAAGGAAGCCGTTCGTGCCATCAGAAACGTACGTACAGGAATGAACGTTGCTCCTTCAAGAAAGGCCAAGGTTTTTGTTGTTTCTTCCGAGCTTTCCGTAAGAAACATCTTCGAGGAAGGCTGCCTCTTCTTTAAGAGCCTTGCTTCCGCTTCCGAAGTAGTGATCTCCGAAGACAGAGAAGGAATTCCGGAGGATGCGGTATCCGTTGTTATTGCCGGAGCCACCTGCTACCTTCCCTTCGACGAGCTTGTTGACATCGCTCAGGAGATCGAGCGTCTGGAAAAAGAAAAAGCACGTCTTGATTCCGAGATCGCAAGAAGCCACGGCATGTTAAACAACGAGAAATTCATCTCCAAGGCTCCTGCCGCAAAGGTTGCGGAAGAGCGTGAAAAACTCGCCAAATACGAGCAGATGCTCAAGGAAGTATGCGAGCATCTTGACAAGATCAAAAAGTAATATACCGATAAGGGGCGCGCTGTCTCAGACGGCGTGCCCTTTTCAATTTTAATTATTTTTTTCTTGCCATCATTTTCCAAATATCGGATAATTATTCAGAGGGTTGTGAAACAAGGGTAAGGAATGCGGAGAACGTTATGGATAAAGATATAATGCAATCCATCGCCGAACTGGACGAAATGGTAAAGAGCCTCAGGCAGGACAAGCTTGTGGATCCTCACCGGGAAGAAAGGTTCGATGACGAGGAAGAAGAAAGTGCATTTTCCATAAAACACGGAGCCTATGTAAGGGTCTCCGATGATTCGATGCGCGCCTGGGTATGGCTCAATCCCCCCGGAGACGGAGAGGATTATTATTCACGCTCCCTTATAAAGACATTTCTTGAGGAAAACGGTATCGTTACCGGATTCCATGAATCAAATATAGCGGCCATCGCAAAGAAGCATGTTTACGAGCGCGAGATCCTGGTTGCAAGGGGTGCTGAGCCCGATGAAGGAAAGGACGGATATTACGAGTTCTTCTTTGATACTTCGGATAAGCGCAAGCCCAGTGTCAGAGAGGACGGTACGGTTGATTATTCTTCCATGTCTTCCCTTTCAAACGTAAATGCCGGTGATGTGATCGCCAGATATCATCATTCAACTCCGTCGCGTAACGGATATGACGTTTACGGAAACGAGATCCCCATAAAGCCTCCGAAGGAGCTTCCTCCATTAAAGGGCAGAGGCTTTAAGAATGACAGAAATCCCGATGAATATATTGCGACCGAAAGCGGAAAGATCGACTATGTTGACGGTCGTATCGATATAAAGAACGTGCACGAGATCCACGGTGATGTGGACCTTGTTACGGGTAAAGTTGAGTTTTACGGTGATGTGCATATCACCGGTAACGTAAGTGCGGGCGTACTTGTAAGGGCCAGCAGAAATCTGACCATAGACGGCGTTGTGGAGGCTGCAACACTGTATGCGGGCGGAGATGTTGTTCTTGCCAGAGGCATGCAGGGCGCAGGCAAGGGCAAGATAATCGCAAAGGGTGATGTTTCCGCGGAATTCCTTGAGTTTACCAACGTGGAAGCGGAAGGAACCGTCAGGTCCAATTCCATAATCAATTCCAACGTTTCTGCGGGCAACATGGTCATTGCAGAGGGAAGAAAGGGCACCATCATAGGCGGTAACGTCAGGGGCCTTTTAGGCCTTACGGCTCAGACCGTGGGAACCGAGAAGGAAGCACGTACGGTGGTATCCTGCGGTTATTCTCAGGAGGATTACGACAACTATCTTGCAAGCTTTACGAAGGAAAGCGATATCCAGCGATACCTTTCCGAAGTGGTTGAGCGCATGACCAGGATCGTCAAGGAGAAGAGGGCCGGAACGGAGATCAATCCCGAGGCCTCCGAAGCGGAACTGGAGATACTTAACGAGCGTAAGGACGAGTTCTTTGAGAAGCTTGACCAGGTAAAGGCGGACAAGGAGAAGCTTGCAGCTATAATCGAAAAGGGTAAGGGCAGCATGGTGATCATAAACGACAAGATCTACCGGGGCACCGTTATCAGCATAGAGGGTACAAACTTTGCGGTAAAGGACAATACCTGTTATATGCGTTACAGAAACGAGGCCGGTAAGATAGTGGGCGAGGTCATTGTGTACAATTAAGATGATAAAGACTTTTGAAGAAGCGGAAGAATATATACTGAACATCCCCAGGTTTGCGGCCAAGCATTCAATGGAGGAAACCAAGGAATTCCTTGCAGAGATCGGGGATGTTTCCGAATCGATACCCACGATACATATAGCGGGCACAAACGGAAAAGGCTCCGTTTGTGCCTATTTGCGCGACAGTTTCCTTGAGGCGGGGCTGACACCGGGAGTTTTCACATCCCCCCATCTTGTGGATATACGAGAGCGGTTTACCCTGGGGCGGGAGATGATCTCCAGAGAGGAATTTCTGGAACTTTTTCTTCTTATATATGAACGCATCAATGAGGAGAAGTGGAAGAAGATCGATTATCATCCTTCCTATTTTGAATATCTTTTCTTCATGGCAGCAGCGTGGTTTCGGAAGAAGAAACCGGACGTGATCATTCTGGAAACGGGACTTGGGGGAAGGCTTGACGCCACGAACTCCGTAAGCTCACCGAAACTCTGCATAATAACCGAGATCGGCTTCGATCACATGGAGTATCTGGGAAATACCATAGAGGAGATAGCGGGGGAGAAGGCAGGCATCATCAAGCCCGGGGTTCCCGTGGTCTATATGGACAAGCCGTTGTCGGGGGAAGTTTTCAAAGAGCGGGCAATACAGGTCAAAGCTCCATATAAAGCTGTTTCCAAAGAGTGTATAAAGGATCCTGTACGCAAGGGAAAAGGGATTGATTTTTCGCTGCATTCTGTATATTATGGTTATGCTGACTTTTCGGTGGACACCGGGGCCTTGTATCAGGCCGAGAACGGTGCGCTGGCATTTTACGGATTGGAAACTCTTGCGGAAAACGGTGTGTTTGACTTAGGGCTTGATACCATTAAAAGAGGGTTTTCAAAAATGCACTGGCCCGGAAGGATGGAGGAGGTGCTCTCCGGAATATATCTTGACGGAGCCCATAACGAGGACGGCATAGGGGCATTTCTTGAATCTGTACGTGCAGACGGAGCACGCTCAAGGAGGCTGGTTTATTCCGCCGTATCGGATAAGAATATAGAGAAGATCGTTTCGATGATCCTTTCATCCGGTCTTTTCAAGAGTTTTTACGTGGCTTCACTCAAGGGGGAGAGAGGCGCAGACAGTGAGAGATTGAAGGCCTGCTTTAAAGAGGCGGGTGATGCGGTTTCTTTTTACGAAGACGTATCGGAGGCTTTTAAGGCCATGAGAACGGACCTTTCGGAAGGGGAAACAGGGTATGTGACCGGATCTTTGTATCTGGTTGGAAAGATAGAAGGCTTGTTATCATGATAAATTTTGAAGAAGAGATCAAAAAATTCAGTCCCAGTCTCGAAGTCGAGGATCTGGAGGACAACATATATAATCAGGACCTGACGGATGTCACGGACCTTCTGGTAAAGATGGTAAAGGATTCAGGCAATCAGGAGATCGGTAAATGAGATGCTATAACTGCGGAGCGGAGCTTTCCGAGCACAGTTTCTGCACCAACTGCGGAGTCGATGTAGGGCTCTACAAGCGGATCATCAGAGTGTCCAATTCTCTTTACAATCGTGGCCTTGAAAAGGCCAGGGTACGTGATCTTTCGGGTGCGGTGGTTGCTTTAAAGGAAAGCATCAAATTCAATAAATACAATATTAAGGCGCGGAATCTTCTGGGCCTTGTTTACTACGAGATGGGAGAGGTTGTGGCTGCCCTCAGCGAGTGGGTAATAAGCACGAACCTCCGCAACAAGAAGAATATCGCCGCCGATTATATCGAGAGGCTCAGGTCCAACGTGACCAAAATGGATACTCTCAATCAGAGTATCAAGAAGTACAACCAGGCATATCAGTACTGCCTGCAGGAAGATGGCCTGGATATGGCCATCGTTCAGTTAAAGCGGGTTATCGGCATGAATCCCAAGCTTGTGCGTGCCTACCAGTTACTGGGGCTTGTTTATCTTACAAACAATAAGCCCAAGGCTGCGGAGCATTATCTTGAGATCGCCAGGACCATAGATGTAAACAGCACCATAACCCTTCGTTATCTTAAGGAAGCGGAGATGATGCTCAATCCCGAAAATGGGGGAAAGAAGGGTAAGAACAAAAACGATCAGGGTGATCAGCGACCTGAAGTTGTCACTGCGATGCATGACAACGAGCTCATCATCCAGCCTGCTCCCATTCATGAAAAGAGGGGATCGGGAACCGTTCTTAATATAATAATAGGAATTGCCATCGGCTTTGCCATCTCTTTCTTCCTTATACTTCCGGCGCGTATTCAGGCTGCCAAGTCCGAGGCTCAGGAGGAGGCAAGGAATATCGGAACTCAGCTCGATGCAAAGAACTTAACCATCGAGGAGCTTGAGAAGGCAAACAGTGACTTAAACGACCAGATCGAATCCCTTAAGGAGAATCTGGGGGCCTATGCGGGAACGGAAGGAACCCTGGCGGATATGGAAAATATCTTAAAGGCCGCTTCCACCTATCTTGAGAATCCGGAAAACTATCTGGATGTTGCGGATTATATCGCCAGCGTTGACGAGAGCGCGTGGACGGATTCCACTTCCGAAAATTATAAGGCTCTTTACTATGCATTAAAGAAAGCCATCGGAACTCCCGTTGCAGCTTCCTGCTACGAGGAAGGAAACGCAGCATACAATGCCAAGCAGTATGATGATGCCGTGGCATATCTGCAGAGAGCCGTTTTCTTTGACGAAACCAATGTGGATGCATGGTACCTTCTGGCTACCACCTACAGGGCAGCAGAGAAGGACGAGGATGCCAAAAATACTTACAACAAAATTCTTGAATTATTTCCGGATACGTGGTATTCTAATAAAGCAGAGCAGTACTTAAAAGAATATGGTGAATGATAAAAGCCCTCACTGAGAGGTGAGGGCAAATTTTTAAAGAAAAAATTTTTCGTATTTTTTCGTAAATGACATCAAAAAGCTTCTAAGTACCCGCAAAATAATTCCATATTGACAAAATCGTTGCAAAAAGTTATATTTTAAGTAAATAGTGCGCAAACGTTTGCGCAACAAATAAATACAGTTGTTTCAGTGCTTTTGGTTATTTCCCGCGCATGTCAAGAAACGGGATAACATATAAAACAGATCCCGAAAGGGATCGCACATTCATTCATATGGGAGGAAAAATATGAAGAAGAAAGTATTGGCAACACTTCTTGCTGCAACTTTAGTGATCGCTTCACTTGCAGGCTGCGGTAAGAAAGAAAACAATGGCGGTGGTGCAACAGGTGCATCCACCCAGACAGGTACTTCCACAGAGACCACTCAGAACGGTGGCGGAGAGGACCTTAACTTCAACATCACTGTTTGGGTTCCCGAACTTGCTGTTGAACTTACAAAGACACAGATCGCTGCTTTCAACTCAAGCAACACCGACGGTATCACATTCAACGCTACCGTTGAGGCAGTTTCCGAAGCTGACGCAGCAACCACAATGATCACAGACGTTGAGTCCGGCGCAGACATTTACTTCTTCGCACAGGACCAGGCAGCACGTCTTATCCAGTCCGGCGCTTTATCAAAGCTGGGCGTTAAGGCTGCTGAGACCGTAGCAGCTGAGAACACCCCCGGTGTTGTAAGCGCTTGTATGTCAGGTGAAGATATGTACGCATATCCTCTTACAGCTGATAACGGTTACTTCATGTACTATGACAAGTCTGTTGTTTCAGACGATCACGTTGATTCCCTTACAGACATCATTGCTGACTGTGAAGCTGCAGGAAGAACATTCTGTATGGAAATGGGAACCAGCGCATGGTACCTTGCATCCTTCTTCTTCGGAACAGGCTGTGTATCCGAATGGGAAACAGATAACGACGGAAACTTCGTTGGCGTTAACGATACATTCAACTCCGACAAGGGGCTTATCGCTGCAAAGGGTATGTATCAGCTCGTTTCTTCACCCGCATTCGTAAGCTCTTCTTCAGGAACACAGTTTGACGAAGCAATCCCTGCAGGTGTTGTTGTTTCCGGTACATGGGATTACAACACAGTAGAAAGCATCCTTGGCGAGAACATGGGTGCAGCAGACCTTCCTGAGTTCGTAGTTGACGGAAAGTCATATCACATGGGTTCTTACAACGGATGTAAGCTTCTTGGTGTTAAGCCTCAGAGCGATGCGGCAAGATCCGCTTCCATTCACAAGCTTGCTCAGTATCTTACAAACGAGTCCGCTCAGCTTGAGAGATTCGATGCTCTTGCATGGGGACCTGCAAACTTAAATGCTCAGTCTTCAAATGCAGTACTTGCTAACCCCGGTCTTGTTGCATTAAATGCACAGGCTCCTTACTCCGTTCCTCAGGGACAGATCCACGGTTCATGGTGGGATATCGCTAAGGTTATCGGTACAGACGTTCAGGAATCCGACGGATCCGATGAGCAGTTAAAGGCAGCTCTTCAGAAGTATCAGGATACAATTGCAGCATTATTCAACATGACATCGGATGAGAAAGAAGCTTTCTCAGCAATCGGAACCATCGACGGAACAAACTGGGATACAGATATCCCCATGACACGTTCTGCAGAGGTTACACCTACTTACTATTCAGACGCTATCCTTCTTCACGCAGGTGAAGAGTTCAAGGTTCGCCAGGGTGCATCCTGGGATGTTAACTTCGGTGTTGACGGTGCTCGTGACGGCGACAACTTTAAGGTTGAAGAAGACGGTTACTACTTCATTAAGCTTGTTGTTAACGATGACCTTTCCGAAGGTATCATCACTCTTGAAAAGAACAGCTATGTAAACGGATGGACCATCATCGGAACCATCAACGGAACAAACTGGGATACAGATTTCGAAATGGAGATCCAGGACGACGGAACAACATTCGTTGGCGAAGTTGAAGCAGAAGCAGGCAGCGAGTTCAAGGTACGTCAGGGTCACAACTGGGATGTATCTTACGGTAACGGCGCAGACAACTATGTAGTTGAGAACGCAGGAACCATCAAGATCACCTTCGATTCAACAACAGGTACTGTTACAGTTGAATAATTTCAATTAAACATTGAAAATACAATAAAGAGGGTTGGAGTCGTAACTCGGCTCCAACCCGATTTACTTTTGAGAGAGGGTTACCATGAATAAGATAATCAAGGTCATCGGAGATGAATTCAAAGATTTTTTCGACGCCCTGATCCATGGGGATTGGAAGACTAAGCTGTCATTCATAGTAATGGGCGCGGGAAACTTTTTAAGAGGACAGATCGTAAGAGGTTTGTTCTTCCTGGCATTTCAGATTTTATTTATCTATTATCTCATCAATAACGGTTGCTACTGGCTTTCCATGCTTCCAAGCCTTGGAAAGGAAGGACCCGGTGAAACCTATGATGAATTCTACGATCAGTATGTTTACACATACAACGACAATTCATTCCAGATCCTTTTGTATGGTGTTCTGACCATATTCCTTATCGTTGCGGCCGTCATCACATGGCGCATGAACATTAAGCAGGCATATGAGAATCAGAAGACACTGGCGAAGGGTAAAAAACTTACCACCTTTAAACAGGATATCAAATCCATAGTTGACGAGAAGTTCTACAGAACACTTCTTACCGTTCCCGTTCTCGGCATCACGGTATTTACGGTACTTCCCATAGTGTTCATGATCCTCGTGGCATTTACAAACTACGACGGAACCCATGACGGTTATGTTACAAACCTCTTTACATGGGTGGGACTTAAGAACTTTAAGTCAATGCTGAATTTCTCCGCATCCGGTGGAAATTACGGTACGATCTTTTCAAAGATCCTGGGCTGGACACTTATCTGGGCGTTCTTCGCAACGTTCAGTAACTATATACTCGGTATCCTTGTTGCCCTTATGATAAACAAAAAGGGTATCAAGCTTAAGAAGATGTGGAGAACCATTTTTGTTCTTACCATCGCCATTCCTCAGTTCATTTCACTTCTGTACGTTTCAAAGTTATTCGACAGATCCGGTATCGTAAACGGTACGCTGATGAACTTAGGATGGATAACCGAACCCCTTCCCTTCTGGGAAAATGCGATGTGGGCAAGGGTTCTTGTTATCCTCATCAATATCTGGATCGGTATTCCCTACCTTATGCTGATCGCAACGGGTATCTTAATGAACATTCCCGCAGATCTTTATGAGGCGGCTACCATCGACGGAGCCAACAAGTTCCAGCAGTTCAGATATATCACAATGCCTTACATGCTCTTTGTTACCGGACCTTACCTTCTTACAAGCTTTACCGGTAACATGAACAACTTTAACGTCATATACCTGCTGTCGGCCGGCGGACCGACAAACTCAGCGGCAAGCTCCGCTGCGGGAAGCGTTGGATACACGGACCTTTTGGTTACATGGCTCTTCAAGATCACCACAGGTGCAGAAGCCCAGTATTACATGGCATCCGTTATCGGTATCGCGATCTTCATCATCGTTTCCATCATCACGCTTGTTGTTTACAACCTGCTTCCGTCAAATAAGAATGAGGGGGATATGGCATAATGAGTAAGAATAATGAAAACCACGGCATCGGAATGCATGCCAAAGAAAAAATAAGCAATACCATCATTTATATCATCCTTACTCTGATGAGTATCATCTGGCTGACACCTTTTGTATGTATCGTGCTTCAGTCCTTCAGAGTTGAATCCACCTGGCAGGTAGGATATGTTGTTCCGAAACAGTTCGGACTTGGCAACTATACTGCGCTTTTGAACACGGACTTCCCGAAGTGGTATTTAAATACCTTCTGCATGGCTCTTGTTGTTGCGGTCCTTCAGCCGCTCTTCGTGCTCTGCATGAGTTACACCCTTTCGAGATTCCGTTTCAAGATGAGAAAGCCCCTTATGAAGTTCATGCTCATTCTTGGACTCTTCCCCGGAATGCTCACCATGATCATTCTTTACAGAGTACTTAAGGACATGGGCCTTACAATGGCAAATGCGGTTCCCGGACTTATCCTTGTGTACATCGCTTCTTCGGGTATGGGATATTACATCTCAAAGGGATTTTTTGATACCATTCCCTTCTCCCTTGACGAAGCTGCAAGAATCGACGGCGCAACGAGACTGCAGGTTCTTACCCGCATCATCCTTCCGCTTTCAAAGTCCATAGTCATCTACACGATCTTAACGGCATTCATGGGCCCCTGGGGAGATTTCATCTTCGCAAAGTATATCTCCTTCAACACCTCAGCCGGAATGAACGTGGCGGTGGGCCTTTACTCATGGCTTAACAAGGATATGATCGCTTCCAGATACACCATGTTCTGTGCGGGCGGTGTTCTTGTTGCAATACCCGTAACCATCCTGTTCCTTCTTCTTCAGAACTACTACGTTGAAGGTGTTACCGGTGGTTCGGTCAAAGGATAATAAAAACAAAACTCTCAAAAGTATGCGGTGTGGCGGAATTGATCTTCCGTCACACTTTTTTTGCGGTAAATCCTAAGGAAAGAATAAGATTACTTTTTGCTTTTTTTATATTGTTTGATTATAATTAAGCATATATTGCTGATTCGAATGTCTTTGAATTGGTGCAGTCGCTCAGACAATTTCACGGCAAAGGGCGCCGTGAAAAACTCGCTTTGTGCATCCGATTCAAAGGCATTCGAAGAGTATGGGTAAGAATGAGCAATTCGAGTGATATCTAAAGAGGTTCTTATTGATCGATGGGTGAGAGTTTAAAGAAACGAAATGCGAATATGGATCTTCTTCGGATCATCTCGATGATGATGGTGACGACTCTTCATGCACTTGATAAAAGTGGGTTGCTTCAGTCGTTTACCGGGGATGTATCGGCGAACGGTGTCGTTGCGTGGATCATGGAGTCACTGTCGATTGGTGCAGTAAATATTTTTATGCTCATTTCGGGATATTTTCTCATCGATTCGGAGTTTCGTATAAAAAGGCTCTTGGAGATCGTTTTTCAGACGTTTTTCTATGCGTTCATACCCTATGCGATATTTTATGTGGCCGGGCTCATTCCGGCGGAGGAGAAGGACTTTTATCATTTCCTGAACAGCTTTCTTCCCGTTCACATGAATACATACTGGTTTATTACCGCATATATTGTTTTATATATGCTTTCACCCATCATATCCTCGGGTGTGAAGGCACTTACGAAGAAGCGCTTTGTAACGGTTCTTTTATGCCTGCTTATCTATGAATGCTTCTTTAAGAGCATTCTTCCCATCAGGCTTACCACCGATACCCAGGGTTACGGATTTTTATGGTATCTGATCGTATTCCTGATCGGAGCGGGCTTTAAACTCTTTGGAACGGGGCATGCCGACAGTGCCGCAAAGGGCTGGATCCTTTATTTCTGCGGAGCAGCAACGGTATTGTTTTCCACTGTCACCATAGGGATGTTCATAAAGCATACCGGAAGGCTGGGAGGTCTTGAGAAGCTGTTCCTTGAGTATAATCATGTATTTGTATTAATGACAGCCCTCGGTATCTTCACGGCATTCATACATATGAAGCCCATGAACGAGAAGGCGGGACGTGTTGTTTGTGCGATCTCGCCCATGGCTTTGGGAGTTTATCTTTTGCAGGAAAGCCCGGTGATACGGTTTGAGTGGCAGAAATGGTTTGGCTTGCCGGATATAATGGGGCTGCCCGCACCTTTATTTGTTTTGAGAGTACTTGCGGCGGTACTTGGAATGTATGTTATCGGAACCGCTGTGGATTATATAAGAAGGCTGCTCTTTAAGGCTTTTGAAAAGATCTTTGAGAAGAAGCAGCCGGTTGGAGAATGACATTGGTAGATGTAAGTGTTATCGTGCCTGTTTACAACATGGCCAAAAACGGAAATCTGAATTACTGTCTTGATTCTTTGGTCAACCAGACTTTGGAATCACTGGAGATAATCGCTGTGGACGATGCTTCCACCGACAACTCTCTTGAGATCATCAGGCAGTATGAAGCCAAATATCCCGGTCGCGTGGTGGGAGTGGCATCTCCCGAGAACCGTCGCCAGGGCGGGGCAAGAAATCTGGGGCTTAAGCATGCTCAGGGCAGATACATCGGTTTTATGGATGCGGATGACTGGGTGGTTCCCGACATGTATGAGCGGATGCTTAAAAAGATGATCGATACCGGAGCCGATGTAGTGGGCACCGATATGTGCAGGGTTTACGAACATACCATGGAGAAGACGGAACTTGAGGAGTGCAATTTCCTTCCCCAGACAGGCATCATAGATGACGAAAGAAGAAAAAGGCTTCTTTTAAAGCCGGGGCCTCTCGGAACCAAACTCTATGAAAGACGCATATTCTTCGAACCTGAATTCAGATTCATGGAAAAGATAGCCTACGAAGACAACGCCGCATCTGCGGAGCTTGTAATGCGTTTTAAACATTTTGAGATGATACCCGAGATAATGGTATATTATTATCAGAATCCCGATTCAACGACGCACACGGTTACGAAGAAGTCCTGCGAAGACAGAAAGACCGCTATGCGTGAGATGCTCAGAAGTGCCCGTGAAAACGGTGCTTTGGAGCACTACGGAGAAGAGGTGGAATACAATTTTACAAACCTGTTTTATCAGGCTACACTCTTCTCGTATATGTTAAGCTCCTTAAAGAAGGAGTACAGGTTTGTAAAGGATCTTGGGGATGAAATGAAACGTGAATTCCCGAACTTTTACAAGAACCCCTATTTCGTTGAAAGAACCAATGACGAAGAAAAGAAATTCATGATGCTCCAGCAGAAATCGACAGTGTTGTTTTTGCTGTATTTCGGAGCAAAGAAGATATACAGAAAGATAAGATACGGAAGGTGGTAGTTTAAATGAGTAAAAAAGTTATCGTTGCGATCGGTGCACATCTTGATGACATCGAGCTTGCTGCGGGAGGAACCCTTGCAAAGGCAGTTAAGGACGGTCACGAAATCCATATGATCGTTATGAGCCAGTCGGGTTATACCGATTATAACGGCAAGGTAATGAGGACCAATGAAGTCGCAATGGAAGAGGGAAGAAATGCCGCTAAGGTTCTTGGATGTAAGGACCTTGATATCCTTGATTTCAGCAACAAGGACATTGCATATGATTCAAGAGCGGTTGAAGCCATCGAGAAGCGCATCAACATAATCAAGCCCGATATCATTTTCACACACTGGCCCTTTGATACACATCAGGCCCATGTAGCGGTAGGTAAATCCACCATTTCCGCTGCAAGAAGATACAACACCATTTATTTCTTTGAGCCCATATCTCCTTCGGGACGCTCATATGTGGGATTCAGACCTCAGGTTTATGTTGATATCACCGATGTTATCGATACAAAGGTTGCAGCCCTTGACCAGCATGTGACCGAGAGAAACAAATACGGTGATTACTGGATCAGAGGTGTTCAGGCCCGTGCTGCCTTCAGAGGCTATGAGATGGGCAGAATGTACGGTGAAGCATTTGAAGTATTGAGGGAAGAGCTGGTTCTTTGATCATGAGTGAAAATAATGTATATTTCAGCGTAGATGCATCAAAGTACGATGCATCGAAAAATTTCAAAGTCGTAAGGCCTTCAAGCCTTTCAAATCCCAAAGACAATTCCGTTATGTTCATAACGGAAGGATTTATCGACAAATGGGAAGCGGTGCTTAAAGCTAAAGACTGCATAGTAATCTGGCCCGAATCCAAGGAAGTCCCTGCGGAAGTTAAAAAAAGACATGCGGTGATCCTGTCCAAGGAACCCCGATACGGTTTTGCGGAATTCTTTAATGAAAACAATATAACCTGGAATACCACCGTTAAGGAATGGGACAATGTTAACGGGGCCATGGTATGCAAGGGCGCTGTCATCGGAGAGGGGACTTCTCTTTTCCCCGGCTGTTATATCGACAGCGACGTGCGCATCGGAAAGAACTGTTATATCGGTTCCGGAGTAAGGATCGTGGGACGTGTATCCATAGGCGATGACTGCATCATAAGGGAAAACACGGTCATCGGTTCCGACGGTCTTACAACAAGAAGAAACGCCGAAGGAAAGATAATAACCATACCCCAGTTCGGTGGTGTGATAATCGAGGACAATGTACAGATAGGTGCCAACAGCGTAGTCTGCAAGGCTGCTATCGATGATACGGTCATAAAGACCGGCTGCAGGATAGATAACTGTTCCTTCATATCCCACAATGTTCATATGGGAGAGGATACCATTGTTGTGGGCGAGGTTCTTATGATGGGAAGTTCATCCACCGAGAAGGGTGCATACCTTTCCGGAAATGTGGTGGTCCGTGACGGCGTATCCATCGGTGAGAAGGCATTTGTCGGAATGGGTGCGGTAGTAACTAAGGATGTACCTGCCGGTACCGTCGTAAAGGGTAACCCGGCGAGGTAGAAACGAGGCATATGGTTAATAAATTTAAGGAGCAGATGAAAAAACGCTGGTTCTCCAATGCGGTGACCGGCTGCATAATCGTATTGTTTTACATCATTCTTGCAAAAACAACGGGAGTGGCGGGGATAATCAAGACTTTGTTCGGTTATATTTCTCCTATAGTTGGGGGATGTGTGATCGCATATCTTATGAACAACCTTGCCAAGTTCTATCAGAGAACGATATTTAAGAAGTTTAAGAATGAGAAGCGTCAGTGGATCGCATCGGTAAGTCTTACGGTATTCACGGTCATCATTCTGATGATGTTCTTACTGGGAATGCTGATACCTCAGCTTGTCAGCAGCATTCAGACCTTTATGAACAATTTAGAAGGCTATACCAGATCGGTTCAGAAGTGGATGGAGAATTTCGGCCTTAACAAGATGCTCAATAAATGGCTTAAATCCGATTCTCTTACCAGTACTTCGGAAGCTATGATCGAGAAGGCAGCGGAATACGTTTCAAAGAACTCCGCCGCTATTTTAAGCACATCCGCTTCTGTGGGACAGGGCGTCATCGGGTTCTTTATCGCCTTCATCCTTTCGGTATATATCCTTATCGCAAAAAAGCAGATAAAGAGCAGCGCAAGACGTTTTGCCCATGCTGTTATGAAGCCTGCCAATTTTGCTTTTACAAAGTCCTTCATCAGAAGATGTGACGAGATCTTAAGCAGATACATCATCTTCAACGTCCTTGACAGTATCATCGTGGGAAGCTTAAATGCGATCTTCATGGCGATATGCGGCATGGAATACACGGGACTTGTTTCGGTCATCGTTGCGGTAACGAATCTGATCCCTACCTTCGGACCGGCCATCGGTCTTGTGATAGGTGCATTCATCCTTCTGATGGTAAATCCCGTATATGCACTTATCTTTATCATATTCACCGCAATACTTCAGCTCTTTGACGGCTATTATCTTAAGCCCAGAATGTTTGGAAATACCCTCGGTGTATCGGGCCTTCTCATTCTGGTTGCCGTCATCGTGGGCGGTCGTATCGCAGCGGTTCCCGGTATCCTTCTTTCGATACCGGCCATCGCCATCATAGATTATTCTTACAAGGATTACCTCCTTCCCTGGCTTGAAAAGAAGAGAGCCTTAAAGGATGCCGCGGAAGCGAAAGCTGACGATGGCATAGAAGAGATAGAGGTAACCGAAAAGAAAGTTTCGGAAGAAGAAAACGAATGATAAAAAGAAACTCCCGGCTGCGATCAGCCGGGAGTTTTCAATGGGGAGAAAATTAAACATTTGCTCCTGTAAGGAGCTTGATGATATCTTTTTTAATGGGAGAATAATGGGGATCCCAAAGTCCGAAGGACATCCACTTGTAGGTCCAGGGTGAACATGCGATTCCATATTCTTCAAAGACCTTAACGGTATCCTGGTACCATCTTAACGTATCCTCAACAGGTGCCTGATCGATGACACCGAATTCACCGCAGTAAAGCTTTACACCATACTTCTTTGCGGCTTCGACACCGCACTTTATAACCTCTCTGGGATAATCGATGGTGGCACCCGTTTTTTCATCGGGATAATAAGTCGTGGCATTCTGATCGATGGTATCAACCCAGCGGGCCTTCTGATGAGTGAAGGGCATGGGAGAATAGTAGTGGAAGGTCCAGACGATATTTTCGTCCAGGGGCTTTTCCAGGAACTGAAGCTTCTCAACATTGTTCCACATGATACCGCCGTAGATAACGATGGTCTCAGGCGCGTATTTACGGATAGCGGTAACGGCTCTCTTTATTAACGCGTTCCAGAGTTCAACATTTTTATCTTCAACAACTTCGTTCAAAAGCTCGAAAGCTACATTCTTACGTGCGCCGTAACGCTCTGCAATACGTCCCCACAGAACAACAAAACGATCGCTTAACTCGGGGTTTGAGAAAAGGTTGTTCCTCTCGGTGTTTGCATCGTTAAAGTCGTAACCCTTTGCCTTGTGAAGATCCAGTATCGCATTGAGGCCGACGCTTTCGCACCAGTCAAGGAGCCTGTCGGTGAGCTTGTAGCCTTCTTCCTTGGGCTCGCCTTCCTCGGTCTCCCATACATTGTAGTCAACGGGAACTCTTACATGATCGAAGCCTGCGGCCTTGATGGTCTTTATATCCTCAAGCGTGATGAACCTTTCATAATGCTCGGGGGTATGCATGCACTGGGAGAGATATCCTCCGAGATTTATTCCTCGATTTAAAACCATTACAAATCCTCCTGAAACTTATCTTTCTATGCGGTAACCGGAAAAACTTCCGACACGGACGGGAAGTTTAAATACCGCTTCATCCCCTTCATTATACAAGGGAAGTATCTCTGAGGGGAAGAACTTTCTTTTTACGAGAGGAGTGATCTTCTTTGCACCTTTGATACGCACTAAGACATCCGAGTCGTTTGCCCAGGATGTTACGTAGTTATAAAGTACGAATGTATCGTTGTCGTAAGGGAATATGCTTATGTTGGAAGGGCCTTCAACATATATTCCGTTCACAGAGAATTCCTTTCTCATGCGGGTAAGGACCTCTGCGGGAAGCTCCCTTATATCCGTAAAGGATTCGGGAACGGCGATGGTCATCATCTTTCCTTTTCCGTAGGTATCTTCACAAAGAAGGGTGTAACTTTCTTCATTTTTAAGGCCTTTGGCGAGAGCTGCCCAGGTGGCATTGTTCCTGAACTCGATAACCGGAACGGTTACTTCCTTAGCACCGCGGACGCTTGTCCAGTGCCATCTGCCCTCAAGCATGTACTCGCTTATGCCCACATGGCGGGTAACGGGCCTGATGGAGGTGATGCGCTTAAGACCCTTATCCAGGCACTTTACGACAAAACCGGTGGTAACCATGGCCTTTCCGCCCTTTACAAGGTATGCTTCCAGCTTGTCAACTATCTCCTCGTCGTAAGCGGAAGATGCAGTAAGAAGAAGGGTGGGCGCATCTTCGGGGAAGAAAGGAGTGGTATAAACCGGGAATCCGTTCATTCCGAGATGATCCTGTACATTGTCTTCGCCCTGGGAAGCATTTGGGATGTAACAGGGTACACCCACGGGCTTTCCGAGACCGTCTAACAGTTCATCCAGCTTCTCAAGCTGGAAACCAAGGGAAGCTGCATAAACCGAATCATAAAGTGACTGGAAGCAGAACATCATAAGCTCCTTAGGCTTTGAGAAGGCCGTAAGATATGCCTGCTCCAGATAATAGTCGATGACCTGGCAGTCGAAGGTGTCAAACCATCCGCCGCCGTTTCTTCCGGGAGCCATGTTCTCCATATAGGTCATAAGGGAATAGGATAAGTATCTGGGAAGATGCTGGTCCTGATGACGGGGATCCCGGGTCTCGGTTCCTGTATAGATATCGTCGAATATATTGCGTTGACTTAAGGGGTCATAACCTGTTTCCTGATAGGATTCCATCCAGTTGGGATACTTGATGGTGATCTTAACGTTGGGATTCTCGGCCTTTGCGGGAGCAATCATGTACTTTTCCGAAATCTCGTACATAAGGGCGGTTCTGTAGCCTTGCCAGCTTCCGTCGGTTATGCCGTGTTCTTTATTGTATTTATCCCTGCCCTCACGGCACTTGTCGCAGGTGCAGTTGGTGAAATAAAAGTCGTCGATTATGAAGGAATCAAAAAGACGTCCGTTTAAAGCGGAAGCTTTTTTCAGAGTTTCAAGCATCTTCTCATCGTTATAGCAGAAGGTATTGAAAAGTCTCTGCTTGGGCTCGTCTCCTTCGGGAGTGGGTATGCAGGTGGTTATTCCCCCGGCGACTTCAATGCCGTTGGCTTCAAAAACTTCCTTGCACATGCGGACCTGCTCCTCGCTTGCAAAGCTTCTGTCACGGAAGGGCTCAAGATAAACCTTGTCAAGCTTCATATATTTGGCAAACCAGTCCAGCTGGGCCTGAAGCTCCTCTCTTGTAACGGTTGCGGTGGCCTGAGCCACAAAATAAGTCGTAAGCTTAAAATTTCTGTAATTTCCCATAAGATTACCTCTCTGATATGCTTTGTTGACTTTTGGGTATATCATATCATTTTACGCCGAAAAAAGAGTAGGATAATTCAATCCGAAAATTGCAAAAACAACAAACTCATATTATAATATTTATGAAGTTTCGCTAATTTTCGTAAACCGCCGCAAAAGGAGGTAATAAATGAAGAAAAACATGACGAAGAAACTG
>JAEEGL015479419.1_pt1 | contig 17952 bp, 16 predicted proteins | sample 9134231 | NCBI WGS metagenome assembly JAEEGL01 (sample SAMN16246548, study PRJNA631951) | gut metagenome | biome: gut microbiome; feature: rumen; material: fiber-attached | host: Bos | place: Iran: Karaj | collected 2018-10 | reverse complement strand
GGTCTTTACATTGTCACTTCTCATAAATATGATTTCCTCCTATATATTTTCGGTAATGATACGTCCCATTTCGGAACAGGAACACTTTTTCATTCCTTCTGTATAGATATCACCGGTGCGATATCCGTCGGCCAGAGCCTTTTTAACGGCAGCCTCGATATCGTCGGCTTCCTTTGAAAGATCCAGGCTGAATCTTAACATCATTGCTGCGGAAAGAATGGTAGCTATGGGATTTGCTATATCCTTCCCCGCAATATCGGGAGCCGAACCGTGGCTGGGCTCATATAATCCGAATTTTGTTTCATTTAAGGATGCACTTGCCAGCATACCTATGGAACCTGTGATCATGCTGGCTTCATCGGACAAAATGTCACCGAACATGTTCTCTGTAAGAACAACATCAAACTGAGCGGGATCCTTAACAAGCTGCATCGCACAGTTATCAACAAGCATGTGTTCAAGAGTAATATCGGGGTAATCCTTTGAAACCTCGTTTACAACCTGTCTCCAGAGTCTGGATGAATCAAGAACATTGGCTTTGTCAACGCTTGTTACTTTCTTCCTGCGCTTTGAAGCAATGTCAAAAGCCTTGATGGCTACACGCCTGATCTCGTTTTCGTCATATGTAAGGGTATCCGTCGCCTTTCTGATACCGTTCTCGGTTACGGTCTCTCTCTTTCCGAAATAAAGACCGCCCGTAAGCTCTCTTACGATGATCAGGTCGAATCCCTGATCGCTTGTTTCCTTTTTAAGGACACATGCATCCGCAAGTTCCTTATATAAAAGTGCGGGACGAAGGTTTGCAAAGAGTCCCAGCTCTTTTCTTATCTTAAGAAGGCCTGCCTCAGGTCTCTTGGAAGGCTCAAGCTTATACCAGGGACTTGTATTGGTATCTCCGCCGATGGAACCCATCAGAACCGCATCTGCGGCCTTTGCATCCGCGATGGCTTCATCCGTTAAGGGAATGCCGTGAACATCAATGGAAGCTCCTCCCATTAAGATATCTTTGTAATTAAAGGTATGTCCGTATTTCTCTGCGACCCTGTCAAGAACAAGCTTGGCCTGTTTTACGATCTCGGGGCCGATCCCGTCGCCGGGAATGCATGTGATATTGAATACCATTTTTGCGTCCTCGCTCTTTAATGATTTAAATGTAAAACTCAAATTTTCATTATGATAACTTATTAACAATAAAAATTCAATAGTTTTTGAAAGACATTTGTTTTTCTGTGACGGACATATGGCCTTTTGTGCTGAAAATCATCTTTCAGACAACAAAAAAAACGGAGGAACAATGTCCTCCGCCAAAAACATATTATTTTTATTCGGGCTTCTCAACCTGAGCGATGGCGCTCTTCTGCATGGGGATACGGCAGTTCTTGTTGCTTCCGAACTCAACGATGACCGTATCGTCTGCAATATCGATAACGGTTCCGTAGAAGCCTGAAGAAGTAAGAACGGAATCTCCCACTTCAAGGGAAGAAAGCATTGCGGAAGTACGCTTCTGCTCCTTCTTCTGAGGTCTGATGATCATAAAGTAGAAAAACAGACCAAGGATAACGAATGAGATCAGCATGCTGATCAGGGATGCGGTTGAACTTCCTGCTGCATCAGCCGTTGCGGCTGCGAATAATCTTATCATAGGTCATAACCTCCAATTTTTAGTCGTGTTTTATGATACATAAAAACATGATCATAATCAAGAAAAAAGACATATTTTATTCTTTTTTCATTAATCTTCGCTTTCACTCATTGAATCAAGCTTCTTTTTCTTGTATCCGGCAAAGTCACCTGAATCCAATGCATTTCTGATCTCGGTCATCATCGTATTGTAGAAATACAGGTTGTGGAGAACGCAAAGTCTCATGCCCAGCATTTCCTTGGCCTTCAAAAGATGCCTGATATATGCGCGGGAATAGCTTCTGCAGGCGGGGCAGCCGCAGCCTTCCTCTATGGGACGCATATCCTTTTCGTATTTCTGATTAAAGAGATTAAGTTTGCCGTGATTGGTATAAACGTGTCCGTGACGTCCGTTTCTTGAGGGATAAACACAGTCAAAGAAGTCAACGCCTCTGTCAACTCCTTCAAGGATGTTCGCAGGTGTACCAACACCCATCAAATATGTGGGCTTATCCTGAGGAAGGTACGGTACGACTTCATCAAGGACATGATACATCTCTTCGTGAGTCTCGCCTACCGCAAGTCCGCCGACGGCATAACCGTCAAGTTCAAGTTCCGATATGCGTTTGGCATGATCTATACGGATATCGGAAAAGACTGCGCCCTGGTTGATTCCGAAAAGGAGCTGATTTTTGTTAATGGTATCTTCAAGAGAATTAAGACGTGCCATTTCGGCCTTGCATCTTTCAAGCCACCTTGTGGTACGTTCAACTGAATCCATCACATATTTTCTGTCGGCACGGCTTGAAGGGCATTCATCAAATGCCATTGCAATTGTGGATGCAAGATTTGACTGTATCCTCATGCTCTCTTCCGGCCCCATGAAAATAATGCGTCCGTCAACATGGGAATGAAAGGTTACGCCTTCTTCTTTGATCTTTCGAAGCCCCGCAAGGGAAAACACCTGGAAACCGCCGGAATCTGTAAGGATGGGCCTGTCCCAGTTCATGAAACGATGAAGTCCGCCCAGTTCCTTGATAAGCTCATCGCCGGGACGAACATGAAGATGGTAGGTATTTGATAACTCTACCTGAGTTCCGATGTCATATAAATCAGTTGTGGAAACTGCACCTTTGATAGCGGCAACAGTTCCCACATTCATAAATACGGGTGTCTGAATGACACCGTGTACTGTAGTCATTTCGGCGCGCTTTGCGCGGCCTTCCGTTTTTAAGATCTTATACATTAAATATTTCCTTTATCATTCGAGGGATTCGAGGAATTCCTCAAGAGTCAGATCGTTGTCCATAATATATGTGGCTGCTTCAACCCCTACATATCTGAAGTGCCAGGGCTCATAGATGATGCCCGTGATATCCGTCTTGCCTCTGGGATATCTTAAGATAAATCCGTATTCCTTGCTGTGAGCCTTAAGCCACTTGCCCGCAGTCGTATTTTCAAATTCGTAATCGAGAGTTCTGTGATCCCCGGTCACGATATCGAAAGCCATTCCTATCTGATGTTCGCTGGCGCCGGGAACCGTTACGTTTGAACAGGTCATCTTATATGCATCCACATAGGAATAACCCTTGTTCATATAAGCCGTTACCTTGCGGTTAAAGAGTCTTTCCTGAAGCTGATAATCTCTGTAAGGAGAACATACGATCAGATCCACTCCGTCCCTGCTTGCTCCTTTAAGCATGGAGGTAAGGGGTTCAAGCACTCGTTCGTCACACTTCATCGTATCGCTGAATGTGGTAAGGGGAACGTCATAATCAGCCGGTACGGGATGTGTCTTGTTAACAAGGATCAGATTCCATGCGTCCTTGTCGAACGCAGACTCCTCGGTATCCGCAACATATGTTTCATCCGCCGTTTCCTTTAAAAAGTCATCAAGGGTAAATACATCGATGTTGTCGGTCTTTGAGAGTTCTTCTTCCAGATCCTTTGACAAAAGATCCGCATCCTCTATCCAGTCCGCATCGGCAATGTTTTCTTTTTGTGCATCCTCAGAAATCAATGAAGCTTCATCGGCATCAACATTTTCAACCGATGTCTCAGTTTCGGAAGATGCAAGATAAATTGCGGAATCGTCACCGTTCTCGGGGAAGGAGAAGCTGGAACTCATGAAAAAGAACACAAGTGCCATACCCATGACTATATATCTCTTTCCGTTCCTTCCGAAATATCCCACTAACCTTAATACAGCGACAATGGGAAGAAGGATGAGAAAGATCACAGGCAACAGAAATTTATGCTTTTTTGTGACCTTACGGGCCTTTGCTCTGACCCGTTCTTCAGCAGTTAAATTCAAAATAAACACCTCGGGTAAAAAAATCCGAATAAATTATAGCACCGCAAAAGCAATAATAAAGTTTAATTTATGGTTAATACTACGAAAGCTTGTGGAAAATGATACAGTTTGGCTTCTCGATCTTAAGTTCCGGGCCGTTCATGACCATGGTTCCCTTTTCAAGATCCACGGTAAAGAAGGTCATGGTATCTGACTCGTGATTAAGTGATACCAGATGCTTGTCATCCGGGAACAATGCCACGTCCTTGGGATAATCTCCCGAAACCGGAAGGCAGAATTTACGGTCAAGGGTACCGTCTTCATTAACCTTATATACAACGGCCGTATTGTCACCGGCATTGGAACTGGTGACATATTTGAAATCAGCGGATATGTTAAGGGCGCTGGCCGCGGTATTGCTGGTATGATAATCGTTTATGGTCGAGATACGCTGAATCTTTTCAAATTCGGGATAATTCTCTCCCTTATTTGCATAAGAATAAACATCTATATAGCATTTAAGCTCGTGAACGATATAAAGGTATTTTCCGTCCTTTGAGAACTTGATGTGCCTGGGAGCCGATTCCTGGTCGCTTCTGATTATATCGACGAGTTTAAGCTTTCCTGTAACACGGTCAAGGGAATAAACATTTACATGATCCATTCCCGTATCCGCTGCAAGAAGAAACTTATCGTCCCTGGTCATCTTTACGCAGGTAACATGAGGATGGAAATTCCTCTCGGCAATGCTTCCCATACCCTTCATGAAGATCTCGTCGGTGATCTCTCCCACACTTCCGTTTTCTTCAAGCCTTAAAACGGTAACCTTTCCGTCGTGATAGCCTGCAACGAATAAGAATTTGTCATCATAGGAAGTTGATAAATAGCAGCCTCTCATTCCGTTGATGGACTGCATGTTTATATTTTCAAGAAGGCCGTTATCACATACCTTGTAACTCTCAACGCCGAAATCCGTTATGGAATAAAGGTATTTCCGGTTATGAGAAATGGTCACATAAGAAGAATTGGAGATCTTGACCTGATCCTTCTTTTTTAAACGACCGTTCTTAAGATCCACATCATATATGGATATGCCGTACATATCATCTTTCTTGGTATAACAGGAAACATAGGCTACATATTTGCTCATGGAGAACCTCCGTATTCACATACTGCATTAATTATAGCACATTTAAAAATTATTTTGTAAAAAAGAATTGACAGTAAAAAAACTGAATGTATAATAGCACTTGAAGTTTAGCAAAATTAAACTTTTTGTTTAGAGTATGTAAGAAAGGGGAAAAGGATGGATATCGGACAAAAGATAAAGGAACTGCGTGTTCAGCACGGCCTTACCCAAGAGGAACTGGCGGATCGCAGTGAGCTCACAAAGGGCTTTATTTCACAGGTTGAAAGAAACTTAACCTCTCCTTCCATATCGACGCTGACCGACATTCTCACTTCCCTGGGAACGGATCTTTCGGAATTCTTTTCATCCGAAGAATCTCCGGAACGCATTGTTTTTAAAAACGAGGACTTTTGCGAGAAGGTTGACGAAGAACTGGGTAATGTTATCGAATGGATAATCCCCAACAGTCAGAAGAACGAAATGGAACCCATCCGCCTTACGCTTAAGCCTAACGGAAAGACCTATCCCGACGTTCCTCATGAAGGTGAGGAATTCGGTTATGTACTGTCCGGTCATATAACGATACATGTGGGGAAAAAAGTTTATAAAGCAAAAAGCGGCGAAGCTTTTTATTTTACGCCCGGCCAGAGCCACTATCTCGAAGCCGGCAAAACAGGGGCAACACTGATCTGGGTATCCAGCCCGCCCAGTTTCTAGGAGGTATCATAAGAGAATGGCAAACGAACTCATTTATTTAAAGAATATATCCAAGTCCTTTGACGGACAGATGGTCCTTGACGATCTTACATTATATATAAAGGAAAACGAGTTTCTTACTCTTCTCGGCCCCTCCGGCTGCGGTAAGACCACTACCCTTCGTATAATCGGCGGATTCACCGAGCCCGATCAGGGTGTTGTTTTGTTTGAAGGCAAGGACATCACTCACATGCCTCCCAACAAGAGACAGTTAAACACCGTTTTCCAGAAGTATGCTCTCTTCACTCACATGAACATCGAGGAAAACATCGCTTTCGGTCTTAAGATCAAAGGAAAAACAAAACAGTACATAGACGACAAGATCAAATATGCTCTTAAGCTGGTCAACCTTGACGGTTACGAAAAGCGTATGCCCGATTCCTTATCCGGCGGTCAGCAGCAGCGTATCGCCATTGCCAGAGCTATCGTAAACGAGCCCAAGGTTCTTCTTCTTGACGAGCCCCTTGGTGCTTTGGACCTTAAGCTCCGTCAGGACATGCAGTACGAGCTTATCCGCTTAAAGAACGAACTTGGCATCACCTTTATATATGTAACTCACGATCAGGAAGAAGCCCTTACCATGTCCGATACCATCGTTGTCATGAACCAGGGTTACATCCAGCAGATCGGAACTCCCGAAAAGATCTACAATGAGCCCGAGAACGCTTTTGTTGCCGACTTTATCGGCGATTCCAACATCATAGACGCTGTAATGATACAGGATGAGCTTGTTGAGATCTTCGGCGCAAAGTTCGCCTGCGTTGATACGGGATTCGGCAACAACAAACCCGTTGACGTGGTTATCCGTCCCGAGGACGTTGAACTTGTTGACAAGGAAAAAGGAATCCTTCAGGGAACCGTTACACACCTTATCTTCAAGGGCGTGCACTACGAGATGGAAGTTACTACACCAAACGGTTACGAATGGCTTGTTCATTCAACCGAATGCTTCCCCGTGGGAACCGAAGTCGGCATTTACGTTAAGCCCTTCAATATTCAGATCATGAATAAGCCCGAAAGTGAGGACGAGGAGGCAGTACATGTTGAGGAATAAGAATAAGCTCATGCTTGGTATTCCCTACTATGTCTGGTCCGTGATCTTTATCGTGATCCCTCTTTTTATGGTCTTCTACTACGGACTTACGGACAAAACGGGTGCTTTTACATTTGAAAACGTTTCTGCCATAGCAACCTATGAGCATTCAAAGGCTTTGTGGCTTGCAGTAAAGCTTTCCATCATCAGCACGATCATATGCTTCTTTCTTGCATATCCTCTTGCCATGATACTTGCCAAGTACGCAAAGGGAAAATCCAGCGTTCTTGTTATGCTCTTCATCCTTCCCATGTGGATGAACTTCTTATTAAGAACAATGGCGTGGCAGACATTACTTGAAAACAACGGTGTCATCAATACGATGCTCTCCTTTATAGGGCTTCCCAGGATGACAATGATCAATACACCGGGAGCCATCGTGTTCGGTATGGTTTACAACTTCCTTCCTTTCATGGTGCTTCCTTTGTATAACTCACTTGAAAAGATCGACCCCAACATGATAAATGCCGCAAGGGATCTGGGAGCAAATGCCTTCATCACATTCTTCAAGGTTACTCTTCCGCTTTCCGTTCCGGGTATCATTTCGGGTATAACAATGGTATTTGTTCCTGCACTTACCACTTTCGTAATCTCAACCTTACTTGGCGGAAGCAAGATCCTGCTTATCGGTAACGTTATCGAGCAGGAATTTTCACAGACAAACAACTGGCATCTCGGATCCGGTTTATCCATCGTCCTGATGATATTCATCATAATCAGCATGGTCATTCAGAGCATCGCCGATAAGGACGGAGAAGGGAGTGTACTGTGATGAATAAAATCTTACGCAGACTGTACATGGCACTAATAGTGATCTTTATGTACGCTCCCATCGGTACACTGATCGTTTTAAGTTTCAATGCCAGCAAATCCCGGGCCAAATGGGGCGGCTTTACAACAAAATGGTATGTTTCCTTATTCAAAAACGATGCCATTATGGAAGCTTTGTGGAACACACTTGCCATTGCCGGTATCGCAGCAGTGGTTTCGACCATCGTCGGTACCCTTGCCTGCATAGCAATAAATAACATGAAGAAAAAGCCCAGAATGCTCTGGATGGGAGTTACAAACATCCCAATGCTCAATGCGGATATCGTAACGGGTATCTCTCTCATGCTTCTTTTCATAGCACTGGGAATAAAATTCGGGTTTATGAGCATTCTTGTTGCACACATAACCTTTGATATCCCTTATGTTATCTTAAGTGTTATGCCCAGGATGAAGACCCTGAACCCGTCCACTTACGAAGCGGCTCTGGATCTTGGTGCTTCACCCGTGAATGCTTACTTCAAGGTTGTGGTTCCGGATCTTATGCCCGGTATCGTTTCGGGATTTTTAATGGCATTTACAATGTCCATTGATGACTTTGTCATCACACATTTTACGAAAGGCGCAGGTGTGGATACCCTTTCCACCAAGATCTATTCCGAGGTAAAAAAAGGTATCAAGCCTGAAATGTACGCACTTTCAACCCTTATATTTATCACAATTCTGGTCCTTCTCATCCTGGTGAACAGAACGCCTGCGGATGAAAAAATAAAGGATAAAGCAAAATAAGTTTTATGGAGAAAAAAGAATGAAGAAGTTTATGTTAGCATTGGTACTCGCTGCCATGGTCCTTTCCCTTGCCGCTTGCGGTAAGAAGAGCGAGAACGGTAAAGTTGTTGTTTACAACTGGGGCGAATACATCGATCCCGATACTCTTGAGCAGTTCGAAAAAGAAACAGGTATCGAAGTAGTTTACGATGAGTTCGAAACAAACGAGCTTATGTTCCCTAAAGTAGCTGCGGGAGCAACAACCTATGATGTCATCTGTCCTTCTGATTACATGGTTGACAAGATGATCAATGCAGGTCTCCTTCAGGAGCTTGACTTTGACAAGATCCCCAATGCAAAGAAAAACATCGGTGCGCAGTACTGGGCGCAGTCAGACCAGTTCGATCCCGGCAACAAGTATTCTGTACCTTACTGCTGGGGAACGGTAGGTATCCTTTACAACAAGACAATGGTTGATGAAGAGATCGATTCCTGGAACATTCTCTGGGATCCCAAGTATTCCGGACAGATCCTTATGCAGGATTCCGTAAGAGATCTTTTTGCGGTTGGCCTTGCAAAGAACGGATACTCCATCAATTCCACAAACGAGGATGAATTACAGAAGGCAAAGCAGGATCTTATCGATCAAAAGCCCCTTGTTCAGGCTTATGTTATTGATGAAGTACGTGATAAGATGATCGGTAACGAAGCTGCCATAGGTGTTATCTATTCAGGTGAAGCAATCTATACACAGCGTGAAAATTCAGACCTTGAGTATGTTATTCCCAAGGAAGGTACAAATGTATGGATCGATAATTGGGTAATCCCCGCTAATGCTGAAAATGTTGAGAATGCTCACAAGTTCATCGATTTCATGTGCCGTGAGGATATCGCTCTTAAGAACTTTGAGTACATCACTTACTCAACCCCCAACGAAGCAGCTCAGAAGCTTATCGAGGATGAGGACATCAAGAACTCTCCCATCGCATTCCCGGATCTTTCCAAGTATAAGCTTGAGACATATCTCTATCTCGGAGAAGACGCTGATGAGTTATACAGCAAGTTATATAAAGAAATAAAGAGTGCTGACTGATGCACATAAAAAGCCCGGGGGATCATCCCCGGGCTTAATTTATACCTTTAAAGATCAAGACTGTCTACGAGTGCCTTAAGCACGTCTGAAGACTTCTGAAGCTTCATAAGCTCATCATCGTCAAGTACGATGGGAACCTGAGTCTCTATACCGTCGCTCCCCACGATACAGGGCATTGAAATGACCACATCCTCTATGCCGTGCTCTCCGTGCATCAGTGTGGAGACGGGAAGGATCGCCTTGTCATTATGCACTATGACTTCGCATATGCGCCTTACGGCCATTGCAACGCCGAAATAGGTGGCACGTTTTCTTTCTATGATATCGTAAGCGCTGTTCTTTACGTTTGCGGCAATCTCCTGCTCGGAATGCTCATGGTCGTAATGTCCTCTCATCTCACAGAATTTGGAAAGAGGAACGCCTGATACATTTGCACTGCTCCATGCAACTACTTCGCTGTCGCCGTGTTCGCCGATGATAAATGCGTGGATGCTCTTTGCATCAACGGATAAATGCTCACTGAGAGCATATCTTAACCTGGCGGAATCAAGAACGGTTCCGGAACCGAATACATGATTTTCCGGCAAGCCCGAAAGCTTCTGGGTTACACGTGTAAGGACATCAACGGGATTTGCTACGATGAGCAGGATACCGTCAAAACCTCTCTTGGCGATCTCCGGAATGATGGACTTAAATATACCCACATTCTTGTTTACAAGGTCAAGTCTTGTTTCTCCGGGCTGCTGATTGGCACCTGCGGTGACGATAACTATGCCCGCGTCCTTTACGTCGTCATAATCACCGGCGTAGATCTTCTGACGCCTTCCGAAGGGAATACCGTGGCTTATATCCATAGCCTCACCCTCGGCCTTCTCCCTGTTGGCATCAATAAGTACGATCTCTTCAAACAGACCTGCCTGCATAAGGGCAAATACCGAAGCGGAACCAACGAAACCGCAACCGACCATTACTGCTTTTCTAAAGTTCTTCATGTAGTACCTCCCAAAATTTTCTTGCAAACATGATCATATCAAATGAGACTTATCAAAGAATTAATCCGTCATATCCACATCCGCAGCGATATGGATATCGAAATCCGGATATTTTGCCTTCATCTCCTCGCTTAATTCCTTATATCCGATATTCGGATTCTTGGAAAAAGAAAATACTACGTCAAATCGCATCATTCTGGATTCAAAATCCACATAGAAACCATGCATCTGAAGGGCATATTCGTGACTTAAAACAAATTCCTGAACCTCATTTCTAAGTCTTGCCGCTTCATCGTTGTTTGTATTGTGGGAATAGACACCCACACCCGTAAGGATGATGCCCATTTCCTTAAAAAGCTTATGCTGAAGCCTTCTTGTTATGACATCAACCTTGTCAACCGTCATCGTATCGGGAAGTTCAACATGCACTGAAACGTAATTTTTATCAGGCCCATAGTTATTTATGATAAGGTCATATGTACCGTAGACTTCGGGCTCTTCGTTGATAAGGGCTTTGATCTTTCTTGTAAGTTCCGGATCGGCACGCTTTCCGAGAAGTTCATCGATGGTATCCGTAAGGATCTCGATACCTGCACGGATGATGAATGCTGAAATAAGGACACCTACATAGGCTTCGAGAGAGAATCCCGTTGTCATAAAGATGATAGCACTTATGAGAACGGACAGGGAAATGATGGCATCAAAGGAAGCATCCTGTCCGGAAGCCTCCAAAGCTCCTGAATTAACCCTCTCTCCTGTCTTTTTAACATATCTTCCAAGGAAGAATTTAACAAGAACCGCTACCGCGATTATAACCAGCGATATAACTGAATAATCGGGAGCCTCGGGATTGATGATCTTCTTAACCGATTCAATAAGGGATGTTACACCGGCATAAAGAACAAGGGCCGCAACAAACATGGCACTTATATACTCGATCCTGCCGTGGCCCAGAGGGTGTTTCTTGTCGGGAAGTCTGCCCGCAAGTTTTGTGCCCACAATGGTTATGACGGAACTGAGAACATCCGTTGTATTGTTTACAGCATCCAGCAATACTGCGATCGAATTTGTAATAAGTCCGATAACAAGCTTGAAAGCAGCAAGGAACAGATTTGCTACGATTCCCAGGATACTGGTCCGGATTATGACTTTGTCTCTGTTTTCCATGATATCCTCCCTATAAACAAACCGGCCGGGAATAAATCCCGGCCAATGTCTTTATTTATCTGATCTTCTCCGGGAAACCGACTTTCTTTTTAACCTTTCTTAAGGTCTTCTGAGCGTAATAATCGGCTTTTTCAGCGTTATTTTTAATTACCCCGTCGATATATGCCTTGTCCTTCTCAAGATCAAAGAAACGTGCCTGTAAAGGTCCAAGGAGGTCTGCAACAGCTTCACCAACCGCAAGTTTGAATTCGCCGTAACCCCTTCCGGCAAATTCGGATACGACCTCGTCAGCGGTCTTTCCGGTACAAGCGGAATAGATGTCAATGAGATTGTGGATACCCGGCTGAGTATCGTTATAAGCGATATTTGCCTCGGAATCCGTAACCGCTCTCTTGAACTTCCTGATTATAGTATCCTTGTCATCCATAAGATAGATGCTTGCATTGGGATTCTCATCGGATTTGGACATCTTCTTTTCCGGATCCTGAAGGGACATGATCTTTGCACCGGTCTTTCCGATATAGGGCTCGGGGATCGTGAACACATCTCCGTAGATCGAATTGAATCTCTGTGCGATATCCCTTGTGATCTCAAGGTGCTGAAGCTGATCCTTACCTACCGGAACCACATCTGTCTGATAAAGAAGGATATCCGCAGCCATAAGTACGGGATATGTAAATAATCCGGCATTTATGTTATCTGCATGCTTAGCGGATTTATCCTTGAACTGAGTCATTCTCTGAAGCTCACCCATATAGGTAAAACAGTTTAATATCCATGCAAGTTCCGCATGTCCGCTGACATGGGACTGATAATAGATGCAGTTCTTTTCGGGATCGAGACCAGCTGCAATGTAAAGGGTAAGAAGCTTTCTTGCGCGGCTTCTTAACTCCGCGGGATCCTGCCTTACGGTTATGGAATGAAGATCCACTACCGAATAAAAGGTTTCATATTCATCCTGTAAAGTCAGCCAGTTCTTTAAGGCTCCGATGTAATTACCCAATGTCAGGTTTCCGGTTGCCTGCATACCGCTGAACAATATCTTTTTATCGTCTATCATAACCATCCTCCAAAAGTTTATCCCGTTTATTTTACTACTTTTTTCTTTTTAAGTACAGAAGTCTCATCATTCTTCTTTTTCAATAAGAAAATGGATACGGATCTGCCTTCTGCCTTATACTCATTTTCTCTAAAGACCTTGGCGGAATCTTCGTCAAAAGACAGATCCGTTGATCCGTCGGTTGAGAACAAAAGCCGCCACTGGTAATCCTTGCTTGTTACGGGAAGCCTGAATACACGATCCTCCCAGTGCATGTTAAAGATCAGGTACAAAGAATCTTCTTCACTGTCCGAAAACTGCTTCGCATAATCTCCCGCATAAAGGATCGCAAATTCTCTGGAAACGGGATCCTGATTTAATTTAAAGGCTTCCTCTCCGTGGAAGGAAATGTCCGGAAGTTTACAGGACATATAGTCAAAAAGCCTTAATTCCCCGGGCTGATGAAGAATGCTGTGACGCTTTCTGAAAGCTATGGCATTCTTCGTAAACTCAAAGAAATCCTTTGAAGCCTTGGTCTTTTTATATTTGATCCATCCGGTCTCATTATCCTGACACCAGGGATTGTTGTTGCCAAAACATGTGCTCAAGACCTCATCTCCGCCCCTTAAGGAAGGAACACCCTGGGAAAGAAGAACAAGGAGCATTGCATTCTTTGCCTGTCTCTGTCTCAAACGGTTGATAAGTGTCTTTCTCGTATCGCCTTCGGCTCCGCAGTTCCAGCTGTAATTGTAGTTGGTTCCGTCGGTGTTGTCCTCTCCGTTGGCTTCGTTATGCTTCTTGTTAAAGCTTACACAGTCATACAGGGAAAAGCCTGAATAATCGGTTACCTGCCTTATGGGCGCATAGGTTTTGTTGTTCTCCCTCAATGCATAGCTGATATAGCTTACCTGGTCCTCATCGCCCTTTAAAAAGCTCTTTGCGCGGTCTGCAAAGGTCTGGGTGAACAGGGACAGGTTCTTGTACTTAAGAGGCTTATCCTGCCAGAATCGGCCAAGATCCACGTTCTCAAACATGAGCTTCGTATGCTTAAGGAAGGGGTCGTTCACGATCCTGTCTATATCAAGAGAAACGCCCATTATCCTGAAGCCGTCAACATGAAAACGTGTAACGTAATATCTTAAGGAATCCGAAACCAGATCCGGCGAAATTCCGTCGGGATAATACATCATCATGATAAGCTCCATTCTGTTTTCATGAAGCTTCTTTATAAGTGTGGCAAACTCTGTCTCAGCATCATCCGATGCGGAGTAGCTTCTTTTTACGGAATAATAAAAGCCTTCTTCAAAGCCCCAGTAATTTACCTTGGGAGCGCTGTTTGGATCCTCCTTGTAATTCAAAACGGATAAAACACGATCGGCCGGATCCTCCTTCACGCATTCAAGAAATTCATAAGAAGGCATGATCTCAAGAGCCGTAATGCCAAGTTTTTTATAATAGGGGATCTTTTCGGAAAGACCTGCGAAAGTGCCCTTATGTCTGATACTGCCATCAAGCATGGTGGCCCCGCGAACATGGGTCAGCATTATCACTGTATCCGTATAAGGGATCATGGGATTAAAATCGTTAAGAAGGACCTTCTCTTCGTCAAAGGAGCTGATGGCGGAATAGATATCGTTATATGTTATCTCTTTTCCGAATTCCTCGTTACCGCAGATCCGCCTTGAATAGGGGTCCACATACTCTTTTGTGTCACAAAAATAACGATAGACCACATCCTTATCTTCAAGGCCCGAAACCACTACGGAGAAAACATTTCCGAATGCCAGGCGGCTGTCAAAGGTTATGGTCTTTAAAAGCTTCTTATTGCGGGCATCATAAAAACGGATTCCCCCCTCATGAAGAAAATCCATGTTAACCCCGAAATAAATGCCGTTACTCTGTTTCTTTGAACCAAAGCCGGCAAAATTCACTTTTTTAATATTCGTACCCATGGCACAAGTATAATTGTTTCACGGTTCATTTTCAATGAAGTATTGCCTAAAGATCAAAAAATATATACAATATGGAAAAAGAAAAAGAAAGGCAGCGAATATGAGCGAATTAAGACCCGAAGATTTTGACAAAGAAATGGATGAAGAAATGACCGTCACCATCGAAACAGATGAGGGCGATTATCTTTGCTCCATTATCACGATACTTACCGTTGACGGCAAAGACTATATCGCCCTCTCTCCCCAGGATGAGGACGGAAATCCCCTTGAGGAGGTCTGGTTCTACGGTTATAAGGAAACTCCCGGCGAAGAGCCCGAGCTTATCTACATCGATGACGATGAGGAGCTTGAGGCCGTTATGGACAAATACGATGAGTTCCTTGACGATCAGGATTTTGACAATATGTGATCCTCTTCTTTTTGTATAAATTCAGTGATAAAACGTGATGGCAGCATTCTCATGCTGTCATTTCTTTTTATAGCGGTAATATACAGGGCATTTATGGCTCTGGTCATGGCAACGTAAAACAGTCTTCTTTCTTCTTCACAGTCTCCAGTTTCGAAGGATGCCCTTCCCGGGATCTTTCCTTCGTTTACACCGGGAATTATCACTGTATCAAATTCAAGACCCTTGGAAGCATGAAAAGTCATTATGAAGTTTTGTTCCTTTTCTTCAGACCCCGTGTATTCCGATACATTTTTATCAAGAAGAAGCTTAAACTCCGATAATTCACTGCTTTTCTCTGCGTATTTTATGCATTCATTAAGGAATTCCATGGCTTTTTCTGCGGAACTTTTTGAGAATCTCTCCAGTATGTACTCTTTATATCCCACAATGTTGAACAGATATGTCAAGAAAGCATAAGGTGTGGATTTCTTAAGTATTGATATGTGCCTGTTAAGCTTATCCAGGGCCGATGCTTTAAAACTGCCTCTGAATCTGTTTGCCAAGGCATTAAGATCCACCGGATCTTCCGTGAAAATATCCTTTGACAGATATGAAGCGGGAGCTTTGATGATCCTGTACATACTGTTTCTGTCAAAATTCTTGCAAAATGATATATAAGCGGAAATATCTTTAAATATTTCCCTCTTTATATTGTCTTCACGGTCGGTAAAACCCTGTGAAACCGTATTTGTCTTTAAGTATTCCGAAATCTTTAAGGCATCTTTGTTGGTCCTTACAAGAACACAGTAAGAACGCCCTTCTTTTCGACAGAATTCAACCTTTCTTCTTATGAATTCAAGTTCATCTTTAACATTTTCAAGGATCTTCAGTTCAAATACACCCGGATCTTTGAAATACGGACTTTCATAAGAGACATTCTTCTGTCGGTAACGATTATGGACTATGACCTTTGAAGCTGCATTGATTATATTCTGACCGGACCTGTAATTCATCTTAAGTTCGATCTTTTTGGCCCTCGGAAAATCATTGAAAAAGGTTCCGATAATATCGGGACTTGCGCCTCTGAAACCGTAAATGGACTGGTCGTCATCTCCCACAACAAAAATGTTTTCTTCTTCCGAGAGTATTAGATTTAAAATCTCGTACTGAACCTTGTTAATGTCCTGAAATTCATCCACAAGGATATGATCAAACCTTTTTTTGAGTCTTATGAGAATTTCAGGCGAACTTAACAGCATATCCCTGCATTTTAAAAGGATATCGTCAAAGTCCATAGAGTTTGCGGCCTTCAGACATTCTTCATATTCGGTTATGAATTCATTAAACAGATCCTTGTTATAGTTGGGGGGTATTTTTTTATCACAGGATTTGTAAAAAGAAATTGCTGAAATAAGATCCTCTGTCTGATCCACTGCGAAACAGACATTGGAATTGAGCATTTTATTTTCGCATAGAATATTGCTGATAATGTTTCTTTGTTTGACGGGATTGATGATATCGGCTGCACCAAACCGGTCAAATTCCTTTAAGAACGAAAGGTAAACGGAATGAAATGTACCAAAGGTAACTTCAGCCCCTCTTCCCTTTGACAGATCAAGGAATCTCTGTCGCATTTCATTGGCGGCGGCCCTTGTAAAGGTTATTACCAGGATCCTGCATGGGCTTACACCCAATTGATTGATGAGATTTTGAATACGATGTGTGATTATGTATGTTTTACCGGAACCGGGCCCTGCAAGAACACATGCAGGACCCTTTCCGTGCTTTATGGCAATTTTCTGCCCTTCGTCATCAAACTGACTTTTCAAGAAGCTCAATGCCCTTCTTAATACGCTTAATGGACTCTTCCTTGCCAAGTACTTCCATGATCTCGGTAGCACCTGCGGGTGTCATCTGTTTTCCCGACAAAGCTGTTCTTAAAGGCCACATAACAAAGCCTGTCTTAACCTGCTTGCCTTCAACATAACCCAAAAGCATATTGTAAAGATCGTCATTATTGTAGTCGTTCCACATTTCAAGCATGGGAAGGACTTCCTTTAATGTTTCAAGAGATGAAGCAAGTGTGGTCTTCATCTTCTTGTGCTCATACATAGCAACATCATATTCGGGTAACTCTTCAAAGAAATCGATGTGACCGGGAATATCGGGGAATACCTCGATCCTTGTCTTGCACATCATTGCGATCTTCTTCTTATCAACGGGCTTTGTGATAACGGAATCAATGATGGGCATTGCCTTTTCAAGATACTTGTCATCGTCCATCATCTTGATATACTCGCCGTTCATCCAGCGAAGCTTCACCATATCGAACACAGCGGGTGACTTGCTGATACGATGATAATCAAACTCCTTGATAAGCTCATCGAGTGAAAAGATCTCTCTGTTATCCTCAGGTGACCATCCCAGCAAAGCTATGAAGTTAACGATAGCTTCTGAAACAAATCCCTGCTCGATAAGATCCTCAAAAGAAGAATGGCCGCTTCTCTTTGAAAGCTTCTTGTGAGTCTCATCGGTGATAAGGGGAAGGTGGATATATACGGGGCTCTTCCATCCGAAAGCATCATAAAGTCTCTGATACTTGGGTGAAGAAGAAATATACTCGTTACCTCTTACAACGTGCGTGATGTTCATGGTGTGGTCATCAACAACGTTTGCAAAATTGTAAGTGGGATATCCGTCAGACTTAATGAGGATCATGTCATCAAGTTCTGAGTTCTCAACAGTGATATCTCCGTAGAGTTCATCGTGGAAAGTTGTTGTTCCTTCATTGGGAATATTCTGTCTTACAACAAAAGGCTTGCCTTCAGCGAGGTTCTTCTCAACCTCTTCCTTTGAAAGGCCGAGACAGTGCTTATCATAAACCGTGATGGTCT
>JAEEGL013951353.1_pt1 | contig 17952 bp, 17 predicted proteins | sample 9134231 | NCBI WGS metagenome assembly JAEEGL01 (sample SAMN16246548, study PRJNA631951) | gut metagenome | biome: gut microbiome; feature: rumen; material: fiber-attached | host: Bos | place: Iran: Karaj | collected 2018-10 | reverse complement strand
CTCTTTATGAGTACAAAGGTTCTGTGCTTAAAATCTATAAAAATGGTGTCAATCTTTCCAAGAAGGAAACTAAAGTAAAGGCGCTTATTGCAAATAGAAATAAGTTTCCTACCAATGTGATTGCACCTGAAGACATCGTAACAGTCAACGGAACTTTCGTGGGCTATTCTATGAAAAAGCTCACAGCAATCGAAGATTTTCACATGCTCACAAAGCCCAAATTCCTGAATTCTCAGGGCCTGGATAACAAAGATGTCCTTGAGATTGTTTTGTCTCTTGGAAAAGATCTTGAAGCACTTCATAAACTTGGGATTTTAGTTGGAGATGTATCTGATTATAATTTCCAGGTTTCTGGTAAAAGAGTGTACTTTGTGGATGTGGACAGCTGGGGCGTTGGAAAATATTCTCCAGATGCATATACGGAACTGTTTACAGATCCGGATGCATATCAGTCTGGAGGATGTATCAATTTCTCTCACGAAGGTGAAAACTACAGCTTTGCAGTGCTTGCTTTCAATATGCTTACAAGACTTCACCCCTTTGGCGGAGTCTACATGAAGGACAAGAGCCTTTCCATTCTGGATAGGATGAAACGGAAAATTTCTGTTCTTGGTAAGCACAAGGCTGATATCAAGATTCCTAAGGTTGCTGGCGACTGGACATGGATGTCCCCTGAACTTCAGGAAAAATTCTTGGCAATTTTTGAAAACGGAAACAAAGATGATATTACTCCTGAACTGGAAGAACTCTATACACATCTTAGTTATTGTAGGACTCATAGAATCCACTATTATTCCAAGTACAGTGAGTGTCCTCTTTGCAATGCAAATGCCAAGATCAAGACTACTCCTACTATTATCAAGATTCCTACCCGTACAGGTGGACCGGTTGTTACTGTTGTGTTTACAGGAACAGATTGTGTTTATATTATCAGTCCGGACCTCTATATCAATAGTAATAATGAAGCTGTTCATATGGCTACAGGAAGAAAGTTTGCTATTCCTACCGGAATGAAAGTTGAGTTTTCAAAGGATGGTAAACTCGCCTATGTAATTGGAGACGACTTCTTCAAAATCTATAATGCGAAGGATCAGTTGCTTTCCACGATAAGTAGGAGTTACAAATCCAACTATGTGATTGATGATAAAATGTTATACTACGTTGAAGATGGCGGCTCATTTGTTTGCACTGCGGTAAGTGAAAAAGGTAATAGACTGAGACTTCTCGGTACTGTTTACAATCCTCTCATTGCAGTCGCAGACAACGGTGATACTTTCACAGCTTCAATGTATCCGAAGAAAATGATCGTAACTACCAAGCATTTCAACTTCGAAGTGCCGTATACGGGAACTATTCGTGAATACGCAATCAAATTTGATAGAGCATCTCACAAGTGGCTTTTTGTTTATCAGTTGCCCAACGGCAAATACCGTACTATGGTATTTGATGGTAATAAGATCATTTATGACGAAGACACGATCATCTATAATGCTCAGACACTCAGCAATATCGAATTCTTCGGAAATACGATTTACGATCCGGATAACGGAAAAATCATTGGAACTAACATCGTTAAAAATGTTGCAAAAGAATTTACTTGCAGCGTTGTAGACGAGGCTTCCAGACTCGAATTTACCGGACGCGGATTTAGAATCTATAATTCCGATACAATCTATGACTATGCATAAGTTCAATACCATATGATGAGTTCATCATAAAAATTTTAGACCCCCGTAGCTACACCGTGGCTATGGGGGTCTTCTTTTAATTCTTTTTAGATAAAAAAATAAAAGGTAGCATTTACATGCTACCTTTTATCTATTTAGAATTCTAATTTTTCTTCAATATAAGCTTTTACTTCTTCAATTTTAATCCTAACTTGTTCCATTGTATCTCTATCTCTTACTGTTACACATCCATCTTCTAAAGTATCGAAATCTATAGTAACACAATATGGAGTTCCTATTTCATCCTCTCTTCTATATCTCTTTCCTATTGATCCTGCTTCATCATAGTCACACATAAAGTGTTTTGAAAGTTCGCTATATACTTCTTCAGCTTTGTCTGATAATTTCTTAGAAAGTGGAAGAATTGCTACTTTATATGGAGCTAAGAATGGATGTAATTTTAAAACTGTTCTAACATCTCCTTCAGCTACTTCTTCTTCAAAATAACTATTGCATAAGAATGCTAAAGTTACTCTATCTGCACCAAGTGATGGCTCGATACAATATGGAACGTATTTCTCGTTTGTCTCTGGGTCCATGTATGACATATCTTGTTTTGAATGTTCTTGATGTCTTGTTAAGTCATAATCTGTTCTATCAGCAATACCCCAAAGTTCTCCCCATCCAAATGGGAATGCAAACTCGATATCTGTTGTTCCTTTACTATAGAATACAAGTTCCTCTGGAGAGTGATCTCTTAATCTAATATTCTTCTCTTCCATACCTAAGCTTAATAAGAAGTTCTTAGAATAGCTTCTCCAATATTCAAACCATTCCATATCTGTTCCTGGTTTGCAGAAGAATTCAAGTTCCATTTGCTCAAATTCTCTTGTTCTGAATGTGAAGTTACCTGGTGTAATTTCGTTTCTAAATGCTTTACCTATTTGAGCAATACCAAATGGTATTTTTCTTCTTGTTGTTCTTTGAACATTTTTAAAGTTTACGAATATACCTTGAGCTGTTTCTGGTCTTAAGAAGATTTCTGCTTTTGAATCTTCTGTAACACCTTGGAATGTTTTAAACATTAAGTTAAATTTTCTAATTGATGTGAAATTTCTCTTTCCACAATTTGGGCAAACGATATCATTGTCATTAATGAAATTTACCATAGCTTCATCAGTCATACCATCAGCAATCATATCTTTTCCATTTTCATGTGCCCATTCTTCTATTAATTTATCGGCTCTGTGTCTTGTTTTGCATTCTTTACAATCGATAAGTGGGTCTGAGAATCCACCAACGTGTCCAGACGCAACCCATGTCTCTGGGTTCATCAAAATTGCAGCATCTAAGCCAACATTATATTTTGATTCTTGAACGAACTTTTTCATCCATGCTTTTTTAACATTGTTTTTTAGTTCGACACCAAGTGGACCATAGTCCCATGTGTTAGCTAGACCTCCATAAATTTCTGAACCTGGATAAATGTATCCTCTTGCCTTACATAAATTAACGATCTTTTCCATTGATTCTACCATAATAATACCTCCTAAATTTTTACTTAAGGATATAAACAAAAAATGCTTACATCCTTAGCATTTAAGCTAGGGACGTAAGCATCAAGCTCCGCGGTTCCACCCTAATTGGTATTTATTACCCACCTTAATTAATTTCCTGCTCCAAAGTTCCAAAATATAATTAGAATTGTTTGTTTCACACTATCACAAACTCACTTTAAATTCTTTGTTATTATATTCCCTCTTTTTCAACGCAAGGTTAATATTAATATAAAACTATTTTACACTCTTTAGCCTTAAAAGTCAATAAAAAAGAGCTCATTTTATGAGCTCTTTTAATTAATTGTTATTTAATTTTTTGATCTTTAATATAGTAATCATAATAGAACTTATTTGATTCAGGAGATGTTGCTGTCATTTCATCTACTTTATCTAATGAATAACCTGTGTATTTAACACCTACAGAACTACTTTCTGGTATTATTGTTCCTTCTGTTTCAAGTTTATCTAGATTAGCAATCATCGCTGAATCAGCTTCATATTTTTTCATAAATACTTTCATTATTTCTTTAGCAGTTTCTTTGTTTTCTGCTTTCATTTCTTCTGTTGTTATTACACCAGCTTGAACTGATTGAGCATCGTTATCTTCACTATAGAATATTGCAAAATAATATCCTACATCTGGATCGTCTCCTTTGAAATTGTAGATATTATAATATCTGTAAGCAATACTTCCTACATTTTCTTCTTGTTTATCACTTATTGAAACAAGTTCAAGTTTTTCTGCTCCTTCAATGTTATCTAGTAAATATTGACTAGTCTCATTTCCTTCAACTTCCTTGTGAATAACAAATTGATTTATGCATAATATTGCAATTACTATAACAATAACTACTGCAACACAAACATAAAAAATCTTATTTGCTTTCTTTTCTTGATCATTTCCGTTACTCATAATCAATCTCCTTATAATTTAAATATTTATTTCAGAAAAATCACTATATTCTTCTATCTCAAAATCTAAATCAATCGCAGAACGTTTGTTGTTTGGTTTTCTTATTCTTATTAACCTTATTGGATGTTTTTCATATAATCCTTTTAAATCCCTTGGTGAGTCATCAAAGAATATTCCGTTTGTATAATCTAAATCAAGTTCATACTTATACTCTGTTACTATGTATATTCCTTCAAAGTATTTTGATAGTTTTGAACCTAATAATTTTAATTGTTGATATTCTTGATTTCCCTTTGGAACATATGTTAGTAAAAATAGTTTGTTTCCAGATGATTCTTTTAGTTTCTCAATGAATTCTTTTCCATCTTTGAAGACATATTTCTCCCCATCTGCTATTACATCCTTTACTGCCTTAATTACGAAATTTTCATCAACTTCATAATTAATTGCAACTTTTCTCGCATAATCAAAAATATTATCATTTGTAGAATTAAAATTTTCATTTACATCTTTTTCAACAACTTCATAACTAATATCTCTTTTTTCTACAACATTTGTACATATTGCACGAAGCATATCTTTAGTCAAGTTTGCTGTTTCATAAAGTGTATTATCTAAATCAAAATAATAATTCATATATACTCCTTAATTGCTTCTTTTTCAGTATTATCAGTATTTAAGGGAGATATAATATCCCTTATACATCTCTTATATCATATAATTATTTTTTATTCAATTACGATTTCTTTACATTTTTTCTTATGTTAATTTATTTAAAATTATGAAAACTATTTTTTATTTAAATCAATTCTTGTGGATAATGTGGATAAGTTTGTGGATAGTTTATAATTAGCCACTTTTAAAATCCACTTATGCACAATAACTAAAAAATTATTATTTAAACTATTTTATTTTTATTTTTTATGTATATGGTATATTTGTTTGCCTTGCCAATCATGAAGTTCACAAGTTTGTAGACTTGATTGTTTTTTTGTTTTCATTTTTATCTGCAGCATACTTTTACTTTATTTTTTTCACAATCTGTGTTATTATTATGTAGCTATCTATTGATATAGAATAAAAACACAATTGTAAGGAAAAAAATGAAAGAAAAATTATCGAATTTTATTAATAAACTGAATATGATAGTAACGAAAATAAAAGATAAACTATTTTCTTTTATTGCGTTTTTAGGATCTAAGTTATTACTACTTGCGAAAAAACTACACTTAGATTCTTTAGCTAGGAAACTAAAATTAGATAAACTTTGGAATAAAATTGATAAGAAAGGTTTAGTAAATAATTTGAAAAAACTATTCCTCCTTATCGTTATACCTCAGCTTATCTTTTTCTACTGTCAATTTTTATGTAATGGTAAGTTTGTATTCGAAAAAGGAAGAATACATTTAAACTTTATTTTAATTTATGTAATTATTGCTTTAGTATATAGCATAGTTGGAAAAGTGAAGCTTGCCTTGATAATTAGTTCTGTTTTAACTTTCATCATTGGAATTATAAATCATTTTATAACAGCCTTTAGAGGAACACCTCTTGTTCCATGGGATTTATTTTCAATAAATGTTGCTTTAACGGTACTCCCTACTTTCAAGTTTTACTTATCAAAAAAAGCAATATATGGAATACTAATTTTCGTAGCTGCAATTTTTATCACTAAGAAGACAAATATTAACCCATTTAAGAATGGAAAATTAAAAATACTATACAGATTATTAATGTTTTGTTTTGTAGTTACTTTTTTAGTTAATTTCTTTACAACAGATTTAATTACAAAATTTAAACTAGATGAAAACTGGGATCCTAAGGAAGAATATCACAACAATGGACTTATAGCTTCTCTATTTAAACAAGCTAGAAATTTAATTATAGAAGATCCCGAAGGATATGATGCTAATGCAATTCAAAAAATTGCAGATTCAATAGTAACACCTATTGCAGAAGAATCAGAAGATGTTGAAAAACCTAATATTATAGTTATTATGAATGAGTCTTTTGCAGATCTTAAGATAGTTGGAGACTTTACAACAAATGAAGATTATATGCCATTCTTCCATTCACTTTCAACAAACACTATAAAGGGAAATCTTCATATGTCTATATTTGGTGCTACAACACCAAATAGTGAATGGGAAGTTTTAACTTCTAACTCAATGGCATTCGTTCCAAAAAGAACAGTTCCATACCAACAATATGTTTTAAGAAAATCATATTCTTTAGCAACTATTTTAAAAGATCAAGGGTATTCAACAAGTGCTATTCACTGCTACTACCCACAAGGTTATAATAGAAACCTAACATATCCAAGACTTGGTTTTAATCAATTCTTACATATGTTTACTTTAAAAGATTTAAACTATATTCGTGAGTATCCTGATGATGCTTCTACTTATAGAAACATTATAGACCTATACGAAAATAAAGCACCGGGTGAAAAAATGTTTAACTTCACTCTTACGATGCAAAACCATGGTAGTTATACTGACGAAAACTTCCAAAATACAATAATTGCAAATTCTGGTGAATATCCAAAACTAAATCAATATCTATCATTGATTAGAATTGCAGATAGTGCTTTAGAAGAATTAATAGGATACTTTGAAAACCAAGATGAGCATACTATAATCGTACTATTTGGTGATCATCAACCATATGTAGAAGATGAATTTTATAATAATCTTCTATCTCAGAATTATGAAGATATTACCATAAAAGAAGCTACTGAAAGAAAGTACATTACCCCATTTATGATTTGGGCAAACTACGATATCGATACTAAAAAATACTCTGATATTCCAAACTTAAGTGCAAATTATTTAGCATCTGTTATCCTTGATGTAGCCAATCTTCAAAAAACTCCATACCTTGAGTTTTTGGATGAAATGAGAAAAGAAATACCAATAATCACTGGTAATGGTTATATGGATAAAACTGGTGTATATCATGAATTTAGTGAAGAAACAGAATATAATGATTTAATTGAAACATATCACTACATTCAATTTAATAACATGTTTGATAATCAGAATAAAATTAATTCATTATTTACAATTCCATAAAAAAAGAATAAACAATATAGTTTATTCTTTTTTTATTTTTCTCTTTTTCCTCTTCCCTTCGGAAGTTGTATTTTATAAAGGTTACTTGTTAGTTCTCTTTTTCCTTTTGTTAATTTTGAAATCACGAAGTATAAAATAACTCCTATTAAAAGTAGGGCTCCTATCACTATTTTTATTATTTCTTTTGTTTTAGGATTTAGTTTTGGAATAGATACTACTTTTACTTCATCGTCAATATATCCATCTTCTGGTGTAGAACTATCTTCTGTTTCTGGTGCTGCAATTATATTCTTGTTTTCTACTTCATAATTTACTTTTTCTATATCGAAATTATTAAATCCATATTCAAATAGATTTATAGTATCACAGTATCTTGCACCTAAATTAAAATCAGCAAGTTCAGCATGCATTACACATGTGATTAACCCTCTTCCATCTTTATTGGCAGCTCCTACGAAGCAGTTCTTAGCAGGTGTTGTAAATCCTGCTTTGATTCCAATTGTATATGGATAATAATAAACACTATCTGGATTCATAAGTTGAATTCTATTATAGAACTTTCTTGGAGCTAATTCTTCATCCTTTTCTTCAGTCCATAACTCTGAATGTGGAAGTTCTACTGATGATGTTGTTATTATTCTTCTAAAATCTTTATTTTGCATTGCGTATCTGCCTATCATAGCAAAATCATATGCTGAAGAGTAATGATTTTCATCATGCATTCCATTTGGATTAACAAAATTAGAATCAAAGCATCCTAGTTCTTGGGCTTTTTTATTCATTAATTTTGAAAATTCCTCAACTGATCCTGATACATGTTCTGCTAGTACCACTGATACTTCATTTGCTGATTGAAGCATCATTACTTCTAATAATTCTTCTACAGTAAATTCTTCTCCTACCTGAACATTAGCTTTTGTATATCCTGATTTTAATGAATCTACAGCATTTTGTGATACAACTGCTTTTTCATTTAAATCACAATTCTCAATAGTTAAAATTGCTGTTAATATTTTAGTTATACTTGCTGGATATTTTCTATCATGCATACCTTTTTCAAAAAGTACTTTTCCAGTTTTTTCTTCTATAAGTACACAGCTTTCTGAATATATATCCATCTCGTTTGGATCTACTTTATAATTTAATCTCTCTAAGTAATGCATCTTAGATAATTCTTCATCACTTATCGTATATTTTCTGACTTCTACGGGTTCTTCTGGAATCTCTTCTTCACCAGATTCTTGGATTGGAATTAGTACTACTCCCTGCCCTTCATCAGCTATTATTTCTTCATCTTGAGCATATGAAATAATTATTGTACTTATAATTATGATTAATACTAAAATAGAACTTAGTATCTTTAATTTCATTATTTCCTCCATTTTGTATCGACAATATTTGGATTATAACATATAATTAGAAATAGTTAAATATAAATAATAAAGTAAAATATGTTGACAAAACCTTAAATATGTTTTAAAATATAATAGCGTTGTGAGTGGAACGATATGGTGGATGTAGCGTAGCTGGTTAACGCGTCAGTTTGTGGCACTGAAGATCGTGGGTTCGAATCCCGTCATCCACCCCATTTATATATTGGGCTGTAGCCAAGCGGTAAGGCACCAGACTTTGACTCTGGCATTCCGGTAGTTCGAATCTACCCAGCCCAGCCAAGAAAACCTGATACATTTAAGTATCAGGTTTTTTTATTCTATAAAAATGCAACTACCCGGAAGCGACTTTCGCCTCCGGGTAGTGTCGGTTATTAACTATGGTTTGCTGTAGCTTTGTTACTTTTCAGTCTTATTCATCAGAGCTTTGATAGCTTCTGGGATCTTACCTTCGCCAAAGATCTTGGTTGCTTCCTTCAGAAAAAATTCCATGTACATTTCCCCGATCTCGTCGACCTTGATAGAAATGTTCTGAGGTGTGAATACCTTCTCGATGATTTCTTTTCCAGCCTGGAGTACAATTTCATTTGGAACTTCTCTTCCAGAAAGTTGCTTGATCTGCTTGAGACCAAAATCCATTGTCCGCTGGAATACCCGTTCGAAAACGAACCGGATATTGTCAGAGAAATCCACGATCAGGTACATTCCGTTTTTCTCGATTACAGTGTTAGCATATTCCTTGTATTCGGACGGAAATAAGCTTACTGCATGCTCGAGTTGCTTCTTGGTCTTTTCGAAGCCAGCATTGATTACAGCTGATACATCCTCTTGGCCAAACAGCCGGTCCATCTCATCTTTAATGTCATACTTACTGATGGAATCCCGTATCTCTTCTCGTTGCTCTGTTGTTGCTATAACATTGTTTGCCATAGTCCTTTCCTCTCTTTCAAAAAGCAAACAGTTAATAGTTACTGCGCCACATTATATCACAGTTAACATAAATTATCAAGTCTTATAGACTATTTAAAATCGACGACCCGGAAGCGATTATCGCCTCCGGGTCGTGTTGGTTTACTACTACGGTTATTGGTTCTTTTTCAGCTTATTCCTCGGAATCCTCCTCAGAATCTTCGCCGCCGTCGTCTCTTCCAAGACAGATCGGAATCACATGGACCTCGATAACTCCTGCTCTCTGCAGAAGATCGAACAGTTCGCCGATAGAGCCGGGATTCTTGATCTCTTCCTCGTCAGTTTCCTGGGGCTCTTCCTGCTCAGGGTCAACATCAAATCTCTCCATGATTTCCTTTACCATGAGATCCAAATACATGTCGTGCAGGACATCGATCTTACACTCAAAGGCTTTCCTGACCATAATAAAGGAAAGAGCATCTGATGCATTTTCTTTCATGAAGTCATCTGTAATCTCTGCTCCCATGAGCCCCATAAGCTGGTTTGCTTTCTTCATAGATTTCATCAGGGTATATCTCATGTAGAAACGAAGATTCTCTGTGAATGCTTCAGGATCAAAGAGCTGGTTTTCCGCAGCCAGGTTTCTCAGCAGTTCTCTGACTTCTTCCGGGTTATCATTAATTGCGTTCTCGATATCACCCTTCGTCTTTTCGAATCCTGCCTGAATCATAGCCTTGACTTCATCTGTGGTGAAAATCCGGTTGAACTCATCATTCAGTCCGAATTTTGTCATGAATTCATCAGCTGCTGTTGACGCATCCTCGGTTAAACCAAAAAGTTTCATGTTTGCCATAGTTGTTTTACCTCTCTTTCAAAAGCAAACAGTTAATTGTTTCTGGCAACTATTATATCACAGTTAACATAATTTTTCAAGTTGTTATAAAAAAAACGACTTTATAAGTCGTCTTCTTTATATCTAAAAAACTTTATTAGTATTGCAAATATTCATAATATGTGTCATCTCCAACTGGTCTACTATTGCTATCATTTATTACAACTTCTGCTTTAACTAAAATTAAAGTAATTCTAAATAAAATTGTCATCAATACGATGAAAATTAGAAATGCTCTTGTATTTTTATTTTGCTTTTTTATTTTCTCTTTTTCTTTTATCCCCTCATCATTATTTAAATCAATCTTCTCAATTTTTCTTCTTGCTAAAGATACTACTACCGCAATAATGATTATTTCTTCCAATACAAATATAAATAGCAATAACTGTGCAAATTCAATCACTTTATAAAGTTCTAAATATTTCTCATTATAGAATAAAGGATTTATTGGAACGTGTGATAGTTTCACAATAGCTTCAAGAGAAAAAATTAAAATAGCTGCTACCATAAGTACATTAAGTACCTTAAATCTAATTGGTATGGCATCACTTAATTTTTCTTTTGCCTCTAAAACAGATTGTTCATCATCTCCGATTTCTTATTTTTTTCTTATATACGATTAATCTAATTATCCATTTACATATCTTAAATAAAAACCAAATGGCTACAATTCCGAATATAATAAATTGAACAAGTTGAAGCATTGCTTCAATTATTCTATTAGCAGCAGATGAAGGTGTAGCATAACTAATTCCCCCTATGCTTACTATAATAATAAGCATAATTAAAACTCTTATAATATTTTTAATCTTATTCATATTTTCTCCTTTGATTATTTATACTCATTTCAGTTTATTTTATTAATCTATGTTTCTATCTTTCTTGCCCTTTATATTTTTCATATACCTTTTGGTGAATTCTTATCATATTAGGAATTGAATCAATTCTTAATCCATCTAATTCAAAATCTGAATAATCTCTTACTTTTGCAAATATTAAATATCTCTCATCTATTCTATCCATATTTCTATCAAAAGGATGGAATGTCACATCATCAATACTCTTTGATCTCCTATTTGAATCAAGCCAAACCCAGTCCCCTTCTTCTACGATAAAGCAAGCTGAAAAGAAGTGTCCTGTTGAAAAGCTATGCTTTTTCTCCACACTATCTAAATCAAGTGTAATTACTTGCATTGCAGGAATACCTTTGGCTCTACATAGTGCAACAAAAAGTGTAGAACTATCACAGCAACCATTTCTATGTCTTAAATCTCCTTTAAGAATATCTTCTGCTGTTCTATTAAACTTTTCTTCAGTTGACGAATCTGTAACTAAAGGTACTCTCTGATTCATAAGATACATTATTTCTCTTATTTTATCCCTTGATGAGCCATCATGTATGCAGCTTGCCATAGCTTTTACATTTCTTCCAACAAATGTTTTATCACCACTGGATAAAAAATCCATTCTATGATCTGCCATTTTATTTACCATCCCATTTATATTTTTTTAAATCTACTCTATTATCTTCTACCTTTATTCCATCTTTTTCAAGCAAACTCTTTTGTACTCCAGCGCCGCCAAAAACATAACTTTCAGCAAGTTCTCCTTTGCTATTTAATACCTTATAACAAGGATATTTATCACCATCTGGATTTTTATGAAGCGCTGTGCCAACTATTCTAGATAGTCCTTTGTTGCCGAGATACTCTGCAATTTGTCCATATGTTACTACTTTTCCTTTTGGTATAGTAGTTAAGTATTCATAAATCCTTGTTGCAATATCATCCTGTTTCATTTTAGACTTATTACCACCTGATAATAAATAGCTTTTATCTATTAGTTCTTCGATTCTACTATCTTCTTCAGAATCATCTAATATTATGCTTATCCAACTATGTTTATTCATATGATATCCAGGATAAATTCCTCTTAAGTTTATTACTTCGTCAACCTTATCCTTATCATATTTTATATCAATGACTTCTATCCTTTTGTTTGAAGAATTCTGTTTTACTTTATCTTCGCCAACTACCATGTATACTAGATACCATTTTTCATTTATCTTATTTCTAATTGCAGCACCATCATAATCATCCCACAAAAATTCTAGTTCATCACCATATGTTGCTTTAACATATCCCATAATTCTCTCTGTTTGTGGAAAAATAAAAGTACTTATTTGTGTACATGAATCAATGATATCATTTATAACCATATCATATGCTTCTCTAACAGTACCAACAAATTTTCCTTGTGCTTCTTCTACATCAACCAAGTTATATTCCGTACCACTAAATAAATCAATGACTAAAGATTTCTTTTCTTTTTCAGAGATTTCTATTATTACTTCAAAATCTCCATTCATGATGGTCTTATTAAATGAGTACCTATCCCCTTGTTTTTTGAATCCATATTTAACTAATTTATTATAATCAATTTTTCTTTTTATAAAAAAATTATATAAATCTCGCATATGATTTTTTCCTTTTAAATCAATTTCACACTAATAATAGCACACTTTTTGCTATATTTAAAGTATCTTTGCTAAACATACAAAATGAACAGGCCGGGGGTTATTGTTACCCCCGGCCTGTGTAGGTTTGTTACTATGTTACTTTATTGGTTTGATAGTTACTTCTTGGCAGCCTCCTTATCAGCTTCTGAACTTAGAAAATGATACCACCGAAGCCAAACGGATCGCCATCGTCATCGGATTCAGGCTCTTCCTCTTCTCCTTCTTCATCATCGATATCGTCGCAAATACCTTCAAAAGCAGAAAGCAGGGAATCCAGTCCGGCAGTGGCTTCATCAGGACTCATGCCATGACCCAGGTCTCCGCCGCCAAAAGGCATACGACCACCGAGGCCAAAGGGCATCAGACCACCGAGACCAAAAGGCAACGGGGATGCACCGCCAACCCACGGTCTGAGATCCCAAAGTGCCGGCTTCGCAGCGGCTTTTTTCAGAATATCACTGATGACGATCTTCTTTGTAACCTCGAGCAGGTCATCGATCTTCTGATCGGCCAGAAGAGCATTGACGACATCCGGCATGGGAATCTTGATGAGATCATCATACCCTCCTTCAAGTCCCATCTTTTCAGCGGTGACGGTCAGAGACTTTAATGTGACGTACACATCTACTCTGAGCTGATCTCTGAACTGGGAATAGAAACTGTCAAGCGTGGGGATATCATCTCCATCAACCAGGTCCTGAATCTCCTCACGGCAGCTTGCCGGGGCTTCTTCGATGATCTTCTTAAGCTCATCCTGGATTGAATCGAAACTCACTTTTACCTTCTGGGCAACATCATCGCTGTTTACCCGAAGGTCAAAGGTCTCTTCAATGCCGTGAATCACATAGAATTCATCCATACCTTCCAAAATTTCTGCCATCTTTTCAATACCAAATCTCATAGTTTACCTCTCTTTCTTTGATTTGGTTAATGCCTACATAATTATTATATCACGATTTACATAATTGGTCAATTTTTTCATTATTTCAATAAAAAAAAGCGGCTTTGTTAGCCGCCTCTTTTCTCTATTTTAATTAATTCTGTCCGGTTTTATAGGTTTTGCAACTCTAAAAAAATCTTGAATCATATATAAACATACTATAGTAAGTGCAATAATAATTACTCCCATTATTCGTATTTTTGCATCCTTTATTCTTTCTTCTACTTTACGTATTTCTTCTTCTTTGTTATCTATTTCTTCGTTTTGTAGCCTATTATATTCTTTATTTGCTTCTGATAGTTTAATACAGTTTCGTATTAATCCTACAAAAAAAGCTATAACAAGTACAGTTTGTGCTATAGTGACTAGAGCACCAATAAATTGATGAATTCTATATAAAGTTGGTGCCTCATCTGTTGTGCTAGGTTCAGTTAATGGTGCAGCAAATGAATAATTAAAACTAATTATTATAAATGTTGCAAGAAAAATTGTAATTAATACTTTTTTTATTTTCATATAGGCCTCCTATCTTCCATGTGAACCATTAAATACTATTCCCAATTGAATATCTGAAACATATATATCTTGAGATATTTTTCCTGGGTATTTATCTAGTACTTCTACTTGAACCTCAACTGGTTTGTTAGCTTTTTGGCTATATTCTAAATCTATAAACTGAGGAGCATATGTATCTTCTAGTACTTTTGTATATGTTTTATCCCCTACTTTTATTCTAATTGTTTTAGCTCTTGCATAGTTTTCAAAATCTTCTTCTGTTGTATTATTACCATTTAATACCATCATTCCAGTTAGTTCAAACATAATGTCTTCTTGCCCAGGTAAGTCTGAAAAAACACCAATCTGTCTCGTAGACTCATGAGCTGAATCATATACTTCATATTGGAAAGCTGTCTTTTCTTCAAGAGTTTTTAAACTATCAATATATTCATAACTATATTTATTAACACCAGATCGTGAAACATCAAATGAACACTCATCATACACTGTTGCTTTGATATTAATCTTTTCTTTATAAGGTCTATATTTATATTCATATGTTTCATCATATGCATATTGACTATAGTTAGACTCTACATCCATAAATGCAGTACCATCTCCTATGCCACAATAATATCCAGCAAGACCAACATATTTTGATATGTCCTTTGCAATACTAGCGTCATGATCTTCTGCATAATTAAAGCAGGCATTTACTGATTTTGGATTAAAGAAATATGCATCAGACATATCCTCTTTATCACGGTTTTTAAATACTCTATCCCAAGCACTTAATTCTTCTACATTAATTCTAGAATTATCTTCCTGCTCAACTAGTTTTTTATCATTTTCAATTTCTTCCACATCGGGTAATAAACGTGGCTGCATTTCTTGATATCGTTTTCCTGGTTCTACTATATAATTGTTCATTTCTAATGATAAATCTTCTTTAAGGTCCCAATTAACATCTTGCATTGGATATTTCATCCATTTTGTACCGTCAGCCATTTCTAAAAGCAATCCACGTACTGTTCCATCAAAATTCTTGAAGCCATAAAGCGTACTTCCTGGGTCATTTAATGGAATTTTAAATAATAAATCTTTTCCTATTAAAGCTTTATATCTAGCTTCATTATTATCAATATTTTCTAATCTAAAAGCATACATATTGCATTCATTATTTGAACAATTAATTACTGATACTATCTTAAAAAAATTGTCAATTCCATCATAATCAATTAGTATATGACTGCTCGTATATCCAATGGTATTGCTTACTTTATTATTAGGAATGTGTTTGTCATTTATTTCTATTATTTCATCCGCCGTGTCTATATAGTCTTCCTTAAATACTTTAATCTGGTTTTCTTCTTGCTTATACTTAACACCTTCAAATACAGCAACTATAATAACCACTATTGCCACAAAAAATATAAGTAGTTTCTTATTAAAAGATTCTACTGTTTGTCCTTTTGCAATTGCCCTTTCTTTTAGAGACACTATTATATAGTAAAGATCATATATTAAACATATTGGTAAGACTGGTATGTAGAATGTAAGTATTGCTGCATAGATAACAAGTGCCTGCATTACTCCTTCCCATCCATATGTTTTTGAAGCATCTGAAAAAAGGTGAAATCCATTTGTATAAGCTGCCAAAGTATTGCAAATTACCATGGCATATATTATAAGGGTAACAATAAATAATGCCTTTTTTATTTTAGGATTCTTCATATTTTCTCCTTTTTATTTTTAATATATAAATATTTAATCATTAAATAATTTAAAAATCAATTAACCTTTTTGTTGTTATTTTATTTGTTATATGATAAAATTTTTTTGAAGTGAAAAAAACTAAGGAGGTTCTTTTATTATGGGAGAAAATGGAGAAAAGAAATCTTTAAAAATAAGACTTTCTACAGTATTCTTAATACTTGCATTAATTATAATTGGTATTCTTTGTTGTACAATATATATTCAAAAACAAGACTATGTTAAACAAATAGCTTACTTAGAAGATCAAATTACATTAATGAGTACTAATTCAGTATCTATGCAAGCTACAATCGATAACTTAGAAGGAAAATTAGGAGCAATTGCTAATGTTATCGCTGGTGATGATGCTCCTGCAGCAACAAACGAAGTTGCAAAAAACGAAGTTGTTAAAGAAGAAGTTAAAAATGAGGTTCAAACGCCAACTACAACAGACGCTGCTGTAAAACCTGATTTTATATATACAACTGAAGATTTATCTAAAGTTGATTATAAAACAAATACTTCATTAGATGCATTCTTTGCAAAACATTTAAATAAGACAATGCAAATTACTGGTTATTTAACAAGCATCGAAGAAGATGATGTTCACACAGGATATTATATAGTTAATATTGGAAAACAAGATAATTATGAAACATTCATCTATGGATCAGCTAGAATAACTAAAGAAGCTTATGAGAAAGTTAAAGATACTTCAGAAGGATCTGTAGTTGCTATAACTGGAACATTAAAAGAAGCAAGCTGGCCAGTTACTTTAGATGAAGGAAAAATAGTTTCAATAGAACAATAATTAAAATAAAAATGAAAAAAGCTATAACAAAGTTATAGCTTTTTTTTATCGTTTTCGTTACATTCCTTTCCCCTACATCTTTTTATGATATACTTAAATTGTATAATTATAGTTATGAGGTATTTTAAATGGATAAACAGTTTGACGCTGAAATAAGAAAAATAATAGCCAGTCAAGGAGTTAATCTTGATGATAGTGCTGTCGGTATAAATGATAAAGAAAAGGCTGAAGAAAAGTTTTCATTAGTTGATTTGCAAGATGCTTTATATGAAGATAAAGCTCCTGAAGACAGAGTTAAAGAAGCTCTAGAAAGTCTTGATCCAGAATTAGAAAAACTACTAGAAGAATTACGAGATATAGATCAAGCTAAAGAAGGTCCTCAAGAACCTGCTAAAAGAGTTGTTGATCCAAACAAAAAGCTTGTACTTGAAGAACTAAAAACTGGAAAAGAAAGTAAAGATATAGATAAAGATAAAGATGACGAAGGCCCATTATTTGAATAGGAGGAAACTATGGCAACATCAATTGCTCTTGAACAAAGAGAATCATACAGTGAAGTATTAGAAGTATTACGTCACATGGAAACAAAATATGTTAATATGATACCAAAGAAAGTTATCATGTTTTTCTATGATAACTGCTCTTTAGAATATGAATTTAAAATGGATAAGCCACTAGGTGAAACAGAATTAAAAGAGAACACATTAAATCTCTTAGCTCTACTTGATGCAAATTATTGGTCAAAAACAATGACTAAAGATGAACTTATAACCAAGTATGCTGAATTAACAGATGTTAATATCCAAAAGAAATTAAATGCTCAACTTGAAAAAGAAAATGCATTTACTAAAATAGATGTGGATAAGAATGACTTACCTACTGTAAGTCAAAAGATTGGAGATAAATTTAAAAGAGTATTAGTTGCTATTAAAGAGATTATAGTAAAGATATTTGGTAATTGGTAAAATCATTTAAAAGATAGTAATAAATAAGGCTTTTGCAAAATGCGCAAAAGCCTTATTTTT
>JAEEGL012874964.1_pt1 | contig 17952 bp, 14 predicted proteins | sample 9134231 | NCBI WGS metagenome assembly JAEEGL01 (sample SAMN16246548, study PRJNA631951) | gut metagenome | biome: gut microbiome; feature: rumen; material: fiber-attached | host: Bos | place: Iran: Karaj | collected 2018-10 | reverse complement strand
TTAAAATATCAACGCCTTCTACAGCAGTTGTTTTTATGTGCTCAAAGTCTAACAAATTGCTCAAATCGATATCATACGGATCTATGATATATCGAGGGATTTTTCTTAGTCGTAAAAAATTTTGTCTGTCTCGTCTGTAGGGTCGCGACCTACGATAATCAATTGTTTTAGAAAAGTATTCATCAACTAAACCTGCTGCAGGATAAACTTGAAGTGACGTACCAATCACAGCGAACATATCAGCTTTTTCAATAATTCTATAAGCATATGCCATATTAGGAACATCCTCTCTAAAAAACACGACAAATGGTCTCATTTGGGAACCATCTGCTGCTTTTTCTCCCATCAAAATTGGTTCATCAAGAGGCTTTTCTACAATACATTTAGGATTTTGAGGATTCATTGTCCCAGTAACTTTTCTCAATTCTCCATGAAGGTGCAACACATTGGTTGAACCTGCTCGTTCGTGAAGATCATCCACGTTTTGGGTGATAATAGAAACTTGATAATCCTTCTCTAATTCAGCAAGCACTTTATGTGCATGGTTAGGTTCTACTGTCAGCAGATTCTTCCTTCTTTCATTATAAAAATCAAGCATATCTTGGCGCTTACGTTTGTTGTTCCAAGTTTCTTTGTAGGCCATTTCCTTGTTGGAATCTTGCTGCCATAGTCCATCCTTATCGCGGAAAGTTGATAATCCACTCTCTTTGCTGATACCAGCTCCTGTTAAGACTACAAGATGTTTCATAATCCCTACATTTTAATTAATATCACAATAGAAAGAATCACAATACTTTTATTTTTTCTTTTAAGATGTCAATGCCTGCAACAGCAGTGGTCTTAATATGCTCAAAGCCATAAAAGTCCTCTGCCCAGAATTCACCAGGGTCAATGATAAAGCAGGGGATCATCCAAGCTACCTTTTCTTTCAGATAGGCCGCTGGATAGACCTGAAGTGAGGTGCCGATAATCACAAAGACATCAGCCATTAGAACTATCCTTTCTGCTTGTCCCATATTAGGCACACTTTCGCCAAAAGTAACGATGAATGGTCTCAATTGGGATTCGTCAGGAGCTTTGTCACCAACTAAAATAGGTTCTTCAAGGGGCTTTTCTACTATACATTTAGGATCATTCGGATTATTAGATCCTGTAACCTTTCTCAATTCCCCATGTAGATGCAGCACATTAGTTGAGCCTGCACGCTCATGAAGATCATCCACATTTTGGGTAATGATAGAAACCCTGTATTTCTTTTCCAACTCTGCAAGTACCTTATGAGCATGATTCGGCTCCACCTCAGAAAGTTGCTTCCTTCTCCAGTTATAGAAGTCAAGACTCCTTTGGGTATCATTATATAGCGCATCATGACTAGCCAGATATAACCATTCTTCATTGGTCCACATTCCATCCTTGCCTCTGAATGTTGCCAATCCGCTCTCTGCACTGATACCAGCGCCTGTTAATACTACTAAGTGTTTCATATTGTGTTGCTAATTTTTGACGTTATTTACCCAATGCCTTAATGAAACTATATGGTAAAACAATATTCTCATAACCTAGAGCCTCTATGAATAGAGGAGCGATTTCTTCATCTTTAAACCCCGCAATACCACAACCAATACGTGTAACGAGGAACGTAAGTTCTTGGTGATTCTTGGCGAATACAATGAACTCATCCACATAAGGCTTAATAGTGTCAATGTCACCTTGCATGGTTGGAATTGCATAAGATTGCCCCTGTAGCCCGACTCCCTGACCCCAAATCGCGCCAAAATACCTATGTGCATGTTTTGCAGCGCCACCTTGATGCCATCCCCGTAGATTGCTACCAAAGACAAACACCTCGTTATCAGAAAGCGAGTTGATGCATTCTGGTGTGTATACCAACAAATCGTTTTCAGAACGATTGTCGATAATTTGCTGGTTCCCTTTTTTCTTGAACAATCCTAAAATACCCATATTTCTTTATGCCGATGCAAATATACACTTTTTTTGCAAGAAAAACGAATTATTTCCTATTTTTGACGCATTGGAACTGTTATGTCCTCCTGCATCGTTAATGATGCAGGAGGATGGCGATCATCAGAGAGAGGGCCAACCTTGGACAGGTTCAGAAGGCTCTGTTGGCCATGATGGCCAAGAGGGATACTTTGAATCTGCAGGCAACTTTGGCTCTGTTGGCAGTTTGGGGAAGGAAGCCTGAACAGGCCAGCTTGGGTACTTTCCAAAACTTGGTGTTGGCCAACTGCTGTGAGCGGAGGCAGTCATGACTATCGTCATCGACATTGCCAGTGTTGCGATAAACTTCTTCATACGTGTAGAGTTTAATGTTATTACTATTGTTTATTTCCCTTTGTTGGATTTTGATGCTGCAAAATTACGACGAAAAACGAACTGATGCAATAGTTTCCCTCATCATGTTCTTAAACTCATCCCTTTGCAACGTTACATTTTCGATTTTACAGCGTTTTGTATCTATATAGTTAGAATTGAACCGTTATGATTCCTCTTATTATTACACTAAATAAGGCGAAACACTCGGTTCCGCCAATTCAATAATCAATTATATGACCACAGACTGCCTAATTGCTAAAGAATCTTTGATAATCTTCTCTATTCTCATCACTAATTGGGCTAAAGGGAATAAGATGTGGTACTGCTGCAACTCGAAATTTAATCGTGGTGCAATTGAGAAATTCTGGTGATTGCCCCATCTGGAAGATCAATCGTTCAAGACTAAAATAATCGTGATAGGATATCTCTATCTCTCCTTCCGTTTCCCTGCCAACCACGTATAATCCGTAAAGACTTTCGTCATTGTTAATCTCTTTGTCATGTCGTATAACGGACTTGACAACATACACAACTTCATTCTTATCATTTGTCAATAGAACATAATCAACTCCATTGCTGACATTATATGTATTCTCATTAGTTTTTATAAAGAGCATCTTTAGACCAGTAGTCTCATCAAATCCAAATGGATATTTTTGAATCCTACATTGAAAACGACGTTCCATAGACTCCATGCTTGCTACTTCTCTTTTGTACTCGTTATACGTTGAATCATTTGATAGCTCATTCTCTGTTGGAGGATATTTGTCTTTTAGATCCAGAAACTCTTTCTTTGCAGCTGCCATCTGCTTTAGAAACCTTTCGCTAGTATGTAACTTGGCATAAGCTACAGAGGCGGCAATACGAGCAGCATCTACATCACTTTGCCAGTGGGCTCCGCATATAACCCTACTTTCGCCATACATAAGTCCACGGGCTATTATCGTGTCTGCCTGTGCTGGATTGATTTCAGAGAGCAATAAAGCAGCACTCCACCCCAAGATAGTGTGTCCACTTGGGAAGGAACCATTCCTGCGTAGACTTGGCTCATCATGTGGGGTTAGTGTTGGCTCGTTAAATACCATAAAAGGTCTGGGGCGCATGTAGAATGCTTTTGGCAATTTGCAGATAGAATCAGTTGTTGCCAAGGCATCACGTAATAGGGTAAAGACCTTTGGGGTATGTTCCTTTGTTATCTGCATACCGAACGGGATGGAAAATTCTTTTATTATAGTGTTTAGCCCATAGTTCGCATCACGTACTGCAATAGCAGCCCGTTCGGGATTTAGACGTAACTCTTTCCCAAGGTAATATTGCTTAATATCATATATAAATGCAGCAGAGTTCTCAGCTGGCGGTGCTAAATTCCCCCATCTTAGCATATCGGGCATTTCATCGGCAGTAAAATAAGGTTCTGCCTTATATGACTGAGCATCTGCTGTTTGTGCGAAAACCATGCTTAAACAAGCAATGATTATCAAATTGTTAAAGTTCCTCATAATTACAAATCGTTTAGTTTCTATTAATACATTGTTGAATTATAATCTATTGATGTGTCGATCACTTTAGGTGAATAATGACTATCTTGGATATCATTACCATACATGTCAATTTCATGTTTCACACCTGTCGTGTCTGTATATGAGCATATATACAATTTGCCATGCCCAAAATCTTTCTCTCGAAATTCGAAATTTTTTCCACAAGCAATTAATGCATGTTTACTAAATAAAGAATTACATAGTTCTCCTTTAAGTACAAACATATCATCATAGTTCACAGAATATTTGGTATCTTGTTCATAGCACCGTGCAATATGTTTTAGGGTGTCTATCTTATAACCATCCCCTAGCGTCTTCCCCAATGGGTAAAAAGCTGTTACCATCTTTATTTGATTATCACCGTGAATCACGCGCAAGCCAATACACAGGTGAATCCAAGTGGTAAAGAATAGACAGCTTCCGATAAAGAACCAGTATCCTTCCCATTTCTCTAGAATATTTGTTATTCTATCTGGAAGCATAAATCCAATTACCACCATAAGATAACAGGCCAATACTCCAATACAAGCAACGAACTGTTCACAGTACATAATATAGCCAATTATTAGAACAGCCAATGCTATTTTTATTATAAGAACTATTATCTTCATACTGTAAATCCTTGTTTACTGTTAATCTACGCCTCGTGGAAGAGGGCGTTCTTTCTTTTCAGGCTTTGATTCTCCACCCAAATGCAGTCTGTATTGCGCTATCCAATCAATGACACCCTTGGCAATTGAAATCGGAGTACGTCGAGTTCTTGGGCCAGACATTACTATATTTACGGTAATTGTGTACCCAGGAATAAAACCACTAAACATGGCGCAGCGGTCACCTAGTCCATTTTCTTGCGAAACATTCGTTATACCAGAAACAGGGACATACTCAGATTCAGCTTTCTTTAATAATCCGTACTTAACTTCATCTCTCATTGCCGATTTTAGAGAATCAATGTTGCACCTTTGAGCCATTTGCTCATAAATCGTTTTCGTAGAATCTGATTCATTAAAACGAGGCATAATCATTCTTCCATTATTTGCAATTCCCTGCATCCACATGGTTATTTGCAATGGAGTAATTTTATCTCGATAGCCTAAAATACCCATAGGATCCCATGGTGTACGCTCATAAGCATGACAGAAATCTTCATATGTACTTTCCAATCCTTTATCCCCCAAATCTATGCCAGTCTTGCTAAGATAATATGCCAGAGTTCCCATGGATCTTGCAAAATGTGACTGGCAGGCTTCAATTATGACGATGTCTGACCTATGCATGCCCCTATCTAAACTCAAATTTCCCCAGCCCCCTCTTGACCAGTTGCTGTCTTTTATGATGCAACCAGCCAATTCGTCAGTGTACACTCCAGAAGTATAGTAATAATCACTAGGAGAAGCCCCACTTTCAAGAAGTGCAAGAAATAGAGCTGCTCTTGTATTCCCTGCTGCTACATAGTGCTTGTAATCATCGTCTTCTTCCCATCCCCAACCTGTGCGTGTAAGGTTAATGTTTGACCTCACAATCCCGCTTTCGGTTTCCATAACGACTACTGATGCGAAAGAAACTTCAAGCTCTATTGGCTCAACAACTTCCATTATTATCTTCTTTGACATGTTTTGCATTGTTGTGTCTCGAAGAGATTGTGCTTGGATAGTCAGGCCCACGATCACTAAAATGAACGTAATAATCTGTTTCATATCATTCTTTTTTATCATCTACTACTATATGAATATAATATGGCCTCCTGCATCATTAACAATGCAGGAGGATGACAATCATCAGAGTGTAGGCCAGCTCTGGACAGGTCCAGAAGGCTCCGTTGGCCATGATGGCCAAGAGGGATACTTTGAATCTGCAGGCAACTTTGGCTCTGTTGGCAGTTTGGGGAAGGAAGCCTGAACAGGCCAGCTTGGGTACTTGCCAAAACTTGGTGTTGGCCAACTGCTGTGAGCGGAGGCAGTCATGACTATCGTCATCGACATTGCCAGTGTTGCGATAAACTTCTTCATACGTGTAGAGTTTAATGTTATTACTATTGTTTATTTCCCTTTGTTGGGTTTTGATGCTGCAAAATTACGACGAAAAACGAACTGATGCAATAGTTTCCCTCATCATGTTCTTAAACTCATCCCTTTGCAACGTTACATTTTCGATTTTACAGCGTTTTGTATCTATGCTATTCTTCATTTTCCCATAGTTTTTCTTATTCTATCATAGCAATAATCTATTCCTTAGTATATTGGAAATCAAAAGACGGAACCAGATGGCTCCGCCTTACTATATCCAATTATGCGACTATTACCTAGATATATGATTATTATTTAGAAGAAGCAGGCTAATAAAAAGTGAAACAGATACGCTGCAAATCCTATTCCCACTAGTCTCCAAAATCTGTCCCATCCGCTTTCTCCAAATTTGGAATAATCAACTGGATGATATGAACAGTTGGAATTTGGCCTTGTCCAATTAGGCTGATAACCATTTCCCCCATTGTACTGTTGACGTGAATCGTTCTCTACCTTAACGATACTTGTCATTCTATTGTCATTGTTCTGCTCCATAATACACAAGTTAAATCATTTACAATTTCGTTTACTTATTCAAATATCAGCGAGACAGACAGATACTATTTTTCTGCCGGGTGGATTCGGACCTTGATAGTGTCGGATTTAGCGGTTATTGTTGAATCCGCTACTTGCTTAATGGCTTTGGATGATAGGGATATTTCTCCCTCTGTTGTTGGCCAACTTGCCATACCTACTGTCAAAGGCCAGCTACTCTTGAGTGTTGCGGAGGCAGTAATAACTATCGCCAGAGCTGCCAATGTGATAATCTTCTTCATCGTTGTAACCTTTAATTGTTAATAATGTTCTTTTTACTGATGCAAAATTACAACAAATGTACGTGTATATCAATAGTTTTGCCCAATCTCTTTATAAATAAAGGAGATTGCAACGTTTCATTATGGTATTATCTCAAATTGTAACGCTGAATAAATGAAAAACTCTTTGCGTATATGTCAATTATTGAAGAACATTAAATAGATAGCCTCTATCATAATCACATATACCAGCCATGGAAGACATCCCCATCTATCATCCTATCGTGGAGATTCCTTCGCTGAATATTTGTCCAGTTCTTCAAGTGACTCTTTTATAGAAAAGGTGTCATCGTCATACATCCCCATATCCCTTTATAAATATGATTCTATTTCTTCTTCTAAGTAATCGGGATAGTCGGAAGGATAAAGGCTTATTGCTTTTTGGGCAGCAGACCTTGCCTCTTCTATTTTCCCTTGCATCCCCAAATTTGATGAGTATAATCGATACATGTGAGATAAGGTCTCATCAAAAACGCCAGGTTCTTGTTTCCAATACTTAATTGCTCTTGAAAGAAAAACTTCAGCTTGATAGTCTTGTTTGGTTGCCCCCCAATACCAATATGCCAAAGCCAATCCGTCACGGTCATTTGTAGCTTTAAGAAGGTTAATCGCTTGTAGCCAAGGCTCGTCTGACTTGTCTTGCATGCCACATGTTTCAAGGACATCTGCATAATTACGTAATGCGACAGCTATATCTTTCGTCGTGGCATTTAGCATATTCTCAGCTTGCAAAGCTGTTTCGAAAAAACCAATAGATTCATAATACAGCTCATATGTGGATGACCACTCTGCAATTTCTTTTGAAATCTCAAATTTGCATGAGGCATCGGCCTGGCTAATTACTTCTTTCCATTGCTTTATGCCTTCCTCCGTATTCCCTTCTTTTATTGCAATCCTGCCCAAATGAATAGACCACAGCAGACGTATTTTAAGGTTGTCCTCATTACTTATTTCTTTTAAAACATGTCTTCTGGCATTACTATATTCGCCTCTTCCTAATTCAATTTCAAAATCCCAACTAGAAAGTTCTCTTGCATAGAACTTTCCCATAACAACATCTGGAATTTCTTTTTCCTCAAAGACGGGCCTAATTGAATCAATCAGTGCTTCGTCAGGCTTTATTTCATCAAGAAAAATACCACGAGCATTTTCAACATAAGATGCACATTGGTTATAATCCTTTGCTATCATGCATGTTGATGCCTCAGAAAAAGCTTTGTTAATACGAACACCTGGAGCAAATGTGACATTCTCTGCATGAAGTTCTTGCATCTGAGCTTCATATATGCCAGACGTGCAATAGCAACCTCTTTCGTTATTCGACTCAATAATGGAAGAATATAGTATTGAAACATCTCCTGCGGAATAGCCGAAATTATAATGGTTATAATCGACATAATCACGATATGCCTCAATGCTCTTCCTTGATTGGCCTATATTTGCATATACAACATAACGAATATATGATATCATACTTAATTCGGGAGAATATGAGCCATATAATTTTATGGCCATTAGCTCTGCTTTATCGAGATATTCATTAGCTGTAGAAGAATCATCCATAGATATCAATGCTTCAATCTCGAAAAGCGATATTCGTATTGGGTGAATATCTGGTACTCTTCTCTTCTTAATAAGTTTTTTCCCCTCCTGAAGCCAACGATTACAACTGTCTTTAATTCCGCATAATCCACATAGGAGTGACAAGTATAAGCAGACGTTAATGTTTTTGTCTGGAAAATTCTCCTCTTTGTTCTTAACATATGCGTTATAAGCATATTGGAAAGATTTAGCGGTCAAACTTAAATTCCAATACATTTCTGAGAGAGAAATCAGTAACTTGGAATTAAAGGCAGAAGATCGTTCTGCTTTATCGAAACAGAATCGTGCATCATCGTATCTGAAAATAGAAGAATACAATGCGCCTAATGGTTCATAGAGTCTTTCATCGCCCGTTTTTTTGAAGGCAAATAATAATAGTTTGTAGTCAATACGTTCTTCTACACAAGCTATAGGTTGTCTTTTGTTATTATGAAACGACAAATCAACATTTGAGGCAAAATGGATAACATTCGTCAGGAATGTCATAATAAACAAGTAATCCTTCTCGATAACATCCTCCCATTTTTCCATGATATATCCCAATAATAATCTGGCTGCGACAAAATATTGCTGTCTGGAGAGATGGTCGTCTAATGGTTCTATTGATAAATTGCCATCAAGATTTTCTAATAGGTACTTTAAATCGATCTCTCTTACAGGGGCCTTTTCTAATATGGAACTAGCTATACCAGTATCACAATAAATATGTTTATGGTCACGAAATAGCCAATTCCTTCTGCAAAGAGAGTCCACCATGTCGTATAGAACATGTGGGTTATCTGGCATGTAGAGATGGAAAAGTACTTCAATATCCAATCCTTCTACACAAATTACAGAAGCTACACTAATCAATAGCCTTTCATCCTCACTCAATGTCTCAGCGAACATCTTTTGAATATACTCTTTATCCATCTTTCTTCAAAGTTTATTTTTGTAAGTTAAATCGATTAGCATGATCTCAAGTACCATTTCAATTAGAGTGAGCGTTATCTCCCTTGTCCCAACTTTTATTTAGATGAAAAGAACAATAAGAAGGATATAACAAATAGTAGTATTCCCCATCTGGACACATAACACCAGATTAGTTCCCAAAAAGTCATTTTCGTTTTCCCAAAGATCTCGTATTGAGTACTTATTCCAAGAAGAGCATCTTCTGTACCCTTTTTCTTGGCTACCACACATCCTAATGGTACAAATGGAAGAAACAATGCCGTGAGCATAATGTAATATACATATTTGTCAGAGTTAGCGACTCGGAATCCTCCAAACAGAGATGCTCCACATCCATTTAGTGAATTAACATTCGGTAATTCAGTGCCGAAAGCAGGTCGTACATCATGTCGACAATGGAACTTTCTATAAAAGAGACTCCATAAAACAAGTACGATAGAAGCGATGAGTATCTTATCCATAAAACAGACTTTCTAATTAACTTCACATATTCCCGATTGACTATAGGTCAATTTTCATTTTCTCAATTTCTTTTATAGCATCCTCATCACCATTTCTGGCAGCTGTAACAAACCAATGGGTGGCAGCCTGTTTGTCTTTTTTCACTCCCTTCCCTTTCTTTAGACAATAGCCGTAGCTATACTGGGCTTCAGGACACTTAAGTTCGGCTCCTTTCCTGTAGCAGTCAGCCGCTGTAGTCCAGTCTACTTTCTTATTATACTTCTTAGTTGCATACGAATAGCCTAAGTTGAAATAGGCTAATCCATTCCCCTTTGAAGCGGCTTCCTGTAAAAGAGTTCGACCTTTTTCAATGTTCCTTTCCACCATATATCCTTCAAGATAGTTGCATCCCATATCGCAAAGAGCATCTGGATATTCTTGCAAACATGCCAGCTCTAAGTATTTGTGACCTGTAATAGAATCTCCTTTTGTACCGCTATAAAGAATATACATTCCCCAAAGTGCATCTGGGAACTGCTTTGATGCAGATTTTTTCCACCAAGATTCGGCTTCATTGTATTCCCCCTTAAAATAATATGCTGCTCCGACAAGATATTGAATATCCGCGGAATCACAACATTCAGGACGTTGCCCCCAGATTATGGTACTGTCATTGTCCTGTGCTTCATAATAAAAATATGGCATGGTACAGATGGCTGCAACATTATTATTGAAGGCAGCTTTTTTATACCAATTAATAGCTTCTATAGAATCTTTATCCATCCCATAACCAAGTAAGCAGTAGCTTCCATATAATGCTTGAGCTTCAGAGCAACCTTGTAAAGCTGATAATTTGATGTAATTACATGAAGTCTTGGCATTATATGGCATTTCATTCTTCTCAAGATATATTAATCCAAGTATATATGCAGAATAAGCGTTGCCATAGTTTGTAGCCTCTTTGAAGTAGTTGATGGCTTTCTCCTCATCAGGGGTTCCCACCTCTCCATTGTAATAGACGGCCCCAAGACTGTAGTAAACTTGCCCTAGCATTTGGCGTTCTGTTTCTTCTATATCAACTCTGTTATTATTTATTGTGGCCATCTGCCAGTATCTAACAGCATTTGTAATATCATTTGCGCTGAAATAAATATTACCCAATGCAACTTGTCCCTGTAGGGAACCTTCCCTCGCACTCTTTTCGAACCACTTAATAGATTCTATTGAGTCTTTTCGAAATCCTTCATATCCATAATAGTATGCTGTACCCAAATAGTAAAGGGCATCTGGATGATTCTGTTTCGCCGCTTCTTGAATAAAGTGGTTTCCTCTTGTGATGTCTTTTTTTACATACTTTCCTTGTGTGCAATAAAAGCCATAGTCATACTGAGCATCTCTAAGTCCCGAGTTAGCTATAGTACGAAGCATCTCAACACCAACAATTGTGTCACCTGTGGCAATACTATAATTTGCTCTTTCATAATACAATTCCAATTGTTCTTTTGAAGGATGGAATGCCATCAGATTGGCAGTTGGTGTATAGGTACGTAGGTGGGCAGCTGACTTAAGTAATTCGGACATGTGTTCATACTTGCGTTGTAATTCCTGATTCTGTCGTTGCATCTCATATGTTCGGCGTGTATATTCTGAATTCCTCCTTGCTATTTCCTGCTGTTGGGCCTGCAATGCGCGACTACCTGCAGCACCAGCTGCACCCCAAAACGAAGAACTTTTGAAAGGATTGCCTTTTACCCTTGGAATTCTTTGGGCATAAGAGTCTGTGCATACTATGCTTATTGATAAAGCAATAATTACTCTCGTAAAAAGGAACGTTGTTTTCATATCGTTTATTTTTTTGTTTATAATTCAGTTATTCTATTTACCAGAAGTTTCTGGTTTACGACAGCAAAATTACAACAAATTCAAAACAGTTGAACCTTTTCTTCCAAATCATTTGGGAAGAAAAGGGAAATATAACGTTGCATTCCCCTTTTCTTCCCAAAATGTATCGCGAAGTTTTATTCGTTTGTCGATGAATCCAACAATTTCAGGAGTAGTATTGCAATGCTTGTTTTATTTCTCTCTGCATAATCAATAATGTCCTGCCGATGTGACTCTAATTGTTTTGCCAGATCTCGTCTGGCTCGTCTCAAACTTTGATCGTTTACTCCAAACAAGTTCTTATATCGACTTACCGGAATATCAACGCCTGTCATAAGTAGTGCTAGAAGATTCGCTTGCATAAATTGACGGCCCTCACTTTCTTTTATACTTATTTCTAAAGTTTTTAGAAGATCCATTTCTGAGCCACGGGCAAATTTCTTGTATAAAACATCAATATTCTTTGTAATCTCAGTTGATACGATGGTACAACGCTCTAATCTTTTCTTTTCCTCAGCATCATCTTTGTCACGAATAGATTCGTCCTTTAGGACATAGAAACCTTCCTTTTTTCGAGTATCGTTCTCTTTGTGCTTTTTCTCATAGTCAGAGTTAGCCTCGTTGTATTCTGGTAAAAGAGTACGGATATTTTTCAGAATAAGGAAAATCGATAAATTTCTATCTATGGCTGGAATGAGTTTCATAACCTCCGTCATGTCATCAGCAGAAGTCATACTATTTATTACACCATAATAATCTTCTTTGATAAGATCAAGTGTTGAATAGAACTCTGTCTCTTCCTCAAAATATAGTTGGGCCGAACTACACTCTTCAATTTTTGTCTCTATATATTTCTTTATCTTATCTTTGGAAGTTGCGTCGTTAATTCCTCCTGCAAGTTCCTCAATTAGGAGTACTTGCTCACTTGGAGATTTCGCTAATTTTAGGACTTTGCTAATTTCATCCGTCACTCCAGGAATAATTGGGAGATTAGAGAACAATGACTTATAATTAGATAGTTTACTCAGAACCGACTGACTTTCTGAAAGCCACCGGGAATTTTTTCTAATCTGCTCGCCTAAACGTAATAACGTATGGTTCTTTATAGCCTCATTAGTCTTGTCTATAAGGTTTTGGGCATCATTAAATCCGCTTTTCTTTATTTGGCTGATTTGATCTTGGAGAATTTGTATTAACATAGAAGGAACTCTTCCTGTAATTTCCATTATTCTAAGGCTAATATCCCGCAAGTTTGCTAACGCTTTTTTCTTACCTGAGACATCGACACCTTCTACCTCAGAAACCAATCCGTCAATATCCTTTGTAGTTTCTATATCGAGATATTCGCGTACAGTATTTAACTCGTCCAAACGCAAGATAAGCCCATCCTTAAATGTCTGAATAGCATGTCGGCTCATCCTATAACGGTCAGACCACCAGAGTCCAATGATAATGGCTATAAGTATGGTAATAAAGATAATTATATTTTTCCTTGAAAAATAATCTTGCTCATCAAAATCAATAGTATAGTAAGTCCCTGCTGTTTCTACTATTCCGTTTTTTTTAGACAAGTTGGAAGAGAAAACATAAACTCCGTTACTTGATCCTGCAATAATATTATTGCCAACGACAAGGCATGCCATTGGATTAAATTGAATGTCAACAAAATATTCCATGCTATCGCATAGGTTCTTTATCCCGAAATTTGGGACACCAAATACATGGGTAGAATCAAGCACCAACAACCTATTATATCCAGAAAGATCTACGTTTTTTTTGAATGCAGAATCTTCCTGTTGAAGAAAACCATGATTAGTAAGAAGGAATAATCTATTTTTCATTCTTGAATCAATCCCCATATCACGAATAAAAGTATATGAATTTGACCCAGGTATTCTTGTGAATGAGTTGTCTTTACCACTAAAAATGCCATCATTCAAAGTGCAAAACAGTGTTTTGTCTCCATCGGAAACAAACTTGGTAATAAATGGATCTGGAATAGTAACATTTGTGGATAGTTCTCTGAGTGGAATATCTTTGTCTATATCATTTAGGTTCCTAAAACCATCTCGAACGCCAACATATACATTGTGCTCGTCTTTTCCTATGGCAGTTACATCTTTTTTCTTTTCTGGATTTTGTTTAATATGACTGTCCCATGAGAGAATGGAATTTAAAAAATAGTTGGAGTGAAGGTTGGCTTTATATATCTCATGATTGCTGTCAACATAATATAGTTCATCATTAAGGACCTCCATAAAACGAATATCTTTAGTTCCTTTAGTAATGTCTTTAAATGGATATGCTTTATTCTCATCCTTCTTTTGGCGGTATATTTTTGTATCAATCAAATAATATATGTTGTCATTATCTGTGCAGGCCAATTTAACATTTCCATAAGAATTAAATACATCTTGATGATGACCAACTCGTGTAATAGAATGAATGGTAACAAGTAGCGATTGTCTATGACGAAGATCATTTACAATCACATTATGACATTTGGTACGAATTGATCTTCTTGTTTGCACTTGTTTGTATTTATTCGGATTATACAGGTCCTCATCTTTAACCAGCTGAATAGTATGATTACTTATAAAATAGTTTATCTGGGTAGTTTCGTCATAATAATATAGTTGTGCAGGCTGTTTTAATTCAAATGTTTTTTCACCATCTCCTTTAAAATCTGTTACAATTACAGAACCTCCTATTAGGGAATAAATAGAGTCGTTACGAATAACAATGTTTTTAATGTCCTTTTGAGGGAAGAATTTATCAAGTTTGTCAGACGAGAGTTCGACCCTCAAAAGACCGGAATCACTAGCACAGAACAAATATTGTTCTTTATATTGTTGCAAATTGCCGGCAACAACAGGCCGGAGGCTGTCAGGCTTCTCTTTGTATGATTCTGGACTTAGAATAATGAGTGTGCTGTCATTTTCATCAGTCCTTTTAGGAACTTTAAGCAGTCCATGACTCGTCGCAACATATATTCCAGACTTTTGAATAGAAATGTCATAAGCAGAATACTTTGTTGCTTTTCCTGCTGCGGGAATATAGAAACGACCATGCTTCTCCTTCATAATAAAGGTATTATTCTTTAATTCACAACGGAAAAGCCCCATATTCCTGGTTCCCACCCAGTAAACGGGTTCTTTATCTGTTATAGTATCTCTGACAACTTTATAAACTCTGTCAAAATCAGTGGTTATCTTTTCAAGGTGCTGATTATCAGAGTTATAAATATAAACTATGCCATCTTCTGTACCAACATAGAAAATATTCTCATCTATGCCATCCTTTGATATAGAGGATAGAGTCTCTTCAAAGAAAATCTCTGACTCATTCAAGGTCGACAATTTTTTGTCTTCATTACAACTCGTAAGCAATAAAGTTGATAAACAAAGTGATATAAGATATTTGCTATTCATAATTGATATTAGTATTTTATCATCTCTTGTTTCCTAAATAGTAAGCCTTCAGTTTCAGTTTCAGCGTAAGTTAGGTAGCCATTCAAATAGTAATATGAATGCATTTTAATACATTTATATACAGGTGAATCCCCTTCTAAGGAGATAGAAATCGTATAATGGCAAACAGTTCTATCATAATGATATTGACCTGAAGTTGGGTAGCCTGAGTCGGCATTGTTGTCTCTATCATCAACATAATATTGCCAACCTTTCTTTGATAGATCAGAGCGATGGTCAAACTTGCTTACGTAAGTGAAAATAAGACTATTTGATAGCTCCTGTATTTCTGTGATGTCATCATATGCTGATGGATTTAATATGAATCCATATCGTCCATCGTTGTATCGGATATCAACGCTCCAACTATTTCCATAAGGCCTTTTCCATTTTCCTACGTATTTTGAAGAAGGAGAATTTGTGGTTTCAGAGTCACTAGAAGTTATAGGGACATCACATATATATGAGTTTTCGTTAATTGTGACTAGATATGTTTTAATATTTTCAGCCCACCTTGTCGAATAATAAGCACCTTGGTACTCTACACGGTATATTAATTTTTTCGCAATTTCCCTAACATATAGGTTAGCTTTTATTTTTCCAATACCATTATATTTAGATAGGGTGACTTCACCTATTAATATCCAATCGTCTTCAGCCGTTATATTAGCGGAGTTGTGTGAAGCAGGCTCCAAAGGGGCATAATCCCATGAACATAGGGAAATGATGGCTGTTGCTGATACCACGATTAATGATAATGTAAACAAAAACCTTTTCATAAACTCAATTCTTTATAATCATGACTGAAGTTATAATATTCTCTGTAGCATTGACGAGCATCATCAATTCTTCAATGCAGGCCCACTCATAGCATGAGTGCTCTGCATTTTGGCCTGAGTAGAAGTCACTACCACCGGGCATTACGTCTGGGAAACGTGCAACCATCATGGCAGATGTCGTTCCGCCACGGGCATACTTTTCTCTCATTTCCATTCCAGCATCATGTGCGGCTTTCTTTACCATGTCAGGAACATAGTCGGGCATAGAGTAGGCAATGTTCTCATATTGCATCTGGTCATCGGTCTTTTGTGCCTCTACAAATGGGAAAGCAACCTGAACCTTTTGCAGATTATCTTCCATTAGTTTTTTCTGATAAGCACCTTCCTGTTGATCAAAGTAACGTAATCTTACCTTCACAACATAATCATTGACGTTAGGCTTGCCTGATTCATCTAAAGGATGAGCCAAAGAATAGCAATGGATATATCCCTCTTTCCCATCTCTTGCACTTGGGTTCATTCTAGGAGGAACAAGACCGATAAAGTATGATGCAGCGGTCAATGCATCGGCATATCGCTCTTTCTTGCCGTAACTTGGATGAGCCTTATTCCCTTTGAAATAGTAGGTCTGGCCAATGGCTGTGAAATTGGCAATAGAATACTGGTCAAAAGTACTTCCATCTACATCAATAACCATATCGGGGTTGTCTCCAAATACTGTTGGATCATACCTCATAGCAGCTTTTCCAACGTCCTCATTCTGACTTAATGCTACCATTACCCGACCATGCTTGAACTTGGGATTCTTGATAAGTTCCTCTACCAGAGTAATAAGAACCGCGCAACCTGTTTTGTCATCAGCCCCCAACAGCGTAGTCCCATCACTCGTTACTATGGTCTTTCCTACTAAATCCTTCAAGTGTGCACATTGGGGATTGTTTGGGCTTAACGTGATTCCACCTGGCAGTTTTATGTCACCACCGTCGTAATTTCTGTGAACCATTGGTTTAATACCAATTCCTGGCGCCTCTGGGGTTACGTCCATGTGTGCCATAAAGAGTACAGAAGGAACTTTTTTCTTGATGTTTGATGGGATATCGATGTAGACATAGTAATCATCTGAAAGAGTAACTTTTACCCCTTTACCACCAAAAGCCTTCACCTCGTTATAGATATACCGAGCAATTTCCCTTTGGCCATCGGTCATTGGGAATGATGTCATGCTTGGTTCATCTATAGATTGGCTCTCAATCTTTACATACGACAGAAAACGCTCAAGCATTTTCTCGTTACTAACCTTCCCAGATGCGGGAATCTGTGCCTTGCATATTATGCAAGAGGTTATAAACAGCAAAAAGGCAATCTTCCTCATAGTTCGTTTATTTATTGGTTTTACACTTATTTTCTCTTTCTAAGCCACACCGCCATAATGTCTGCTTACGTAGTTGTACACCGCCTCGCGATATTTTGTATGGTCTTCACCATAGCTTTCAGGCAGTTCCTGCCAGAGTATATCGCGAATGGTTATTATGATAGCAGCCTTTGTCTCCCGCTTGTCGAATGGATGATCCATAGTCGCCAATAGTTCCTTTATCTTTTCAAGCAGTTCCACGGCCACCTTCTTGATCTTCTTGATGTCCTCCTTGCTCAAATCATCCTTCATTAGAATGTCGTACATGGAGAGTTGTTCATCATTCTCAAAGCCCTCGCGGACGTAGCGTCGTTCTTCCTCTGACAGGTTGTTTGACAGTTTCATCAGTTCCTCGAAGGTCTTTTCTATGGTGGCACGGTTCTGCTCCTGATTGTAATCGTGGATGATTTGCTGGTACTTTTCGTAGAAATTGATACGTGATGGGTTCTGGGCCAACATCTGGGCGATACGTTCTTGCAGCAGTTCCTGAATGTCCTTCAGGAGCAAATTCTTCTCACGGCTCTTGGCAAACTCACGACGTAGCAGGTCGAAGTTTATACCGCTGATGTCAAAGCGACGGCTGGGGCCGTCTTCTGCCGCTGTGGTAGCCACAATCTCCAAGTGGTCATTTACAATCTCATTGATGGCGACACTTAGG
>JAEEGL012557786.1_pt1 | contig 17952 bp, 12 predicted proteins | sample 9134231 | NCBI WGS metagenome assembly JAEEGL01 (sample SAMN16246548, study PRJNA631951) | gut metagenome | biome: gut microbiome; feature: rumen; material: fiber-attached | host: Bos | place: Iran: Karaj | collected 2018-10 | reverse complement strand
CTGTATGTCCTCTTACGAAGATAATACCTATAACGCTCAACGAAGAGAAGAACAGAGACACCGGGAACTGATGCGAGCGTTAGAAGAATGCCGTAATTCACCACCAGCACCACGACGAAAAAAGCAAGTTAGAAGGCGTTTTGCTCAGGATAAAAACGGAAATCTTCTTGGAGAAGAAATCACAGAAGAAGAATTGGAGGACTGATATGGGAGTTTTCATTCTCTTTCTATTATTCGTTGGCATTGTTGTGATTTTCGGTAAATCAAGTAGCAGCGGAAAAAGTCGCTATCATGGCGGATATGCTCGAGCATATGATTACGAAGACTATGATGATTATTCCGATTCCGAAACCAGAGCTGCCCGAGGGGAGAGGGATTACTTTACAGATGATCCTTCTGATGATTACAATTCTTATTATGCCCAGGTAGCTGATGATGCTATGATGGGAGACCGAGATGCTATGGATGAAATGTACGGGGAGTTTGGAGAAGGGGAGTGGTAAAGAATGGAAAGATTCTGGTCTTATAACGCAAGACAAAACAATTACATTCCAACAGTCTCAGAACCACTTTCTGCTTTCCCGACAATTATCAATTCAAAGCAGATGCAGGTATGGTGTCGTTCCTGTCACAAATGGGAACCAATCATTGCCTTTTCAAATAATGTGCTGAAGGCAAATTGCGGAAAGCTTTATGCAGGACCATTTACACAAAATGGCAGCATTTTTTGTTATGGTTTTGATGTTTCGCGAAGGGATAAGACTTTTTATATCCGGGTTCAGTCTCAGACAGTTGCTACAGATTATCGCAGACTTCTGGAAAATAAATATGAACTTGATATAGAAAAGAAGCGTCTTATTAAAGATGGAACGCTAACTTATGATCGCGAAGATATATCCGGTGTTTTATGTAAAGAACTTACACAAAAGCTTGTTGATGAAATAGGAATTGAATATCAGAATCAATATGGAATAAAACCTTCTGTCACCTCATCTCTAAAGGGCTTTTCTCTTTTAGTTGGATATCTTCTATGTCCATTTAATGTGAACTTCTATGTCATCTCTCGTCACTGGGGATTGAATCCTTATGATGCAGATTTTACATCAATTTCTTCCGGCGATACTCCAAATGCAGAAAACGAAATGTTTTCAAGTCTTGGAATAAGGCCTTCAAAAAGTGTCAGAAAAATGTATCAGAAATTTCCACAGGGAATAATCAGTTATGCAGCTGCAAAAGATCTTGGCTTTACAGATGTTAATCTTCTTTTGAAAAGTGCAAATGCAAGATGGTATGCTTTTTTTAAGTATTTTATGCTTACAGTTTCCGAAGGTGTTATAGGCTATACAATACGGGCCCCACTTCAGCAGTTTGTACAAGATATGCTTGCACTCACAAACCAGAAGACAGTATGGAATTCGCTGGATCGTACGGTCAATTATCTGTTGAATCCGGAAATCCAGAACTTTTATGTAACAGATGGAATTCAGATGTACGTTGGTTGTGCACGACATCTTACAGATCGCGAAAAGCGTCAGATACTTAGTGAAGGTTTTAATCAGTATACTCATGATTTTCTTTTAAGAAGGCATGATGAGCTTAATGAAGAGTATATGCATGGAATTCTAGGATTATTCGGACCAGGCCGTGCGAATCGTGTACCGGAACAGAATGTAATTTTTGAACTTGAGCAGCAATTTCTCAATCTGGAATATAAAGCAGGTGATGCATTTACAATTAATGAGAATAGAGAAAGAGTCCCGGTTCCAGATGAAGACCGATATTGTTTTTATGTTGCAAAGGATTCTCAGACACTTAAAACAATAGGCAGCGAAATGAGTAACTGTGTAGGCTGGGGATATAAAGATGCAGTGCGCGAGCGGCGTGCAACAATTGTTTACGCAAAGCATAAGGGCAAATACAAAATCTGCATAGAAGTAACTCCAGACTTTTCTATCCGCCAGGCCTTTGGACCGCATAACACTGAATTGAAAGATGAAGATTTTGAAGCATACTCAGAATGGTGCAACGAAAAGAATATAGTCCGCAAAAAAGCTTTTCAGATTCGTGCGGCGCCAAATTAAGAGGGTAGAGGAGGAGGATATTCCCGCGCATATGATTATGATGATATGTACGGCAATGCTATATAAATCTTGCGATGAGATTTGCCTTTTCCAGACACTCTGCAAACGTCGATTTTCCATCATAAGGATATTTTTCCAGAAGCTCCTTGTGGCAACGAATACGGTCCTGGATACCCAGCTCGTTTTGCAAAGAAAAGTGTTTGGGGAGAAAATCAAACTATTGAAAAAGACAAAAAGATGCCTGGCCGATAGAACCAAAAGAGCTTGTGGATAATTAGCTAGAGAGGCGAGAAAAAGTTAATAAATTGAAAATATAAAATATCAACTTTTGTAATAAGTACTCCTTCTTAATAATAGAAGGAGTATTTATATGGAAAATCCAATTTTATTAGAACTTGGTTATGGACTTATCCCATTAGTTGATAAAGAGAAAGGAAGTATCTTATTAGAAGATATTTCAACATTAAGAAAAAACGATCCTACAATCCCAAAGTTTAGAATTCAAGACAATATGCAGCTGGAACCTTTTCAAATTTCTATTGGCCTTGAAGGAAATATTGAAAAACCTAGATTTGCTAGCGAAGTCTTTTCGCTTGATGAAAAAGCTGATGCATCAACAATTATGGATTGTATATTGCAATATTTTGAAAAGCATCCACAATTATATTTAAGAAAGCATTTTAGAACAGGAGAAAGCTTATCGTTTACTTTTGAAAGACCTTCTAGAGGAGACTTCCAAATTAATTTGATGCTGCCCGATTATCCAACATTTTGGAATCGCTCTTATTCTTTTGATAAAGAGATAAAATCAAATTGTAATTATGCATATTTTATTACGGAAGTTTCAATGTACTCGGATGAAGTATATAAAGTTGAGATAATAAATACATCAGTTGCTGATTATGATAATAGATACTATCTTGCTGGTAGATTTAAGTTCTACCTGAAAATCGGTGACACCTTAAATTTCCTCTACTATGATGATGCTGAAAAATATCAGGTAAAAGCGACTGTTGTGAATCTGGCAAATAATACAATTGATTTATCTTTTGATAAGTGCATAGAGATTCCAACGCCTTTCCTTGAATCTAATATAAGTAATAGATGTAATTGGTTTTGATTTCCAAGATTTAATAACAAACTATTCAAAATCAAAAAATCAGAGTTGTTTTCTGCTTTTTGAGGGTTTATAATTAAAAGGCTAAAGCAACAATTTTTATTGTTGCTTTAGCCTTTTAATAAAAAAGGAAAAAAAGTGTTGAAAAATTAAGAAAAAATATCAACTCTAATAAAATTCATTCCTAATAATCTATATTTGACAATAAGGAGATATCTTTTATGAAAAAGATTATTTTTTGTGATATTCCAATGAAGAAATACATGAATACAATGGTTTATGCCGGTTCAGGTAATACTAATATTTCTTATAAGGAACCTGTATATTATCCGATTAATGCAATTCTTGCTGAGACATTGAAAAAAGATGATGAGCTTAGAGTTATCCTGCTTCGTACTTTAGATAAAGGCGGAAATTGTGGAAAAAATAGCGGCCTTTTTATGCAGGAGCTTGATGCCATTAATGCTGAAATTGGGGCTAAAATTACTTATGAAACTCTGGATTCTGAATTTAAGGAAACAAAAGATAATCACGAAACAAGATTAAAAAATATGCTGGATAAAATTGAGGAAAATTCTGAAATTTACGCTGACATCACTTATGGACCAAAACCTTTACCAATGATTCTTATGTGTGTTATTTCGTTTGCAGAAAAATTCCTTAATTGTGATGTTAAGAGTGTGGTTTATGGAAAGGTTGATTTTGATGACAATAATAAACCATGCAATCCAGAACTGTATGATGTTACTTCATTGTATTATTTAAACAATCTTACAAGTTCAATGGTCGCAGATAACGGAAAAGATGCTAGACAAAGCTTAGATGAATTCTTCTCTTTATAAGGTGGGGCATATGATAAATAGCGAAGCCAAACTAAAGAAAGAAGAAGAAATTCTTGCAATATTTACTAAGATTCAGGCAATAACAGATAAAAAATCTCTCGATTATAAAAAGCTTCTCCAAAAAATATATGCTCCAATCTGGGATTGGACTTTAATGTGTTTTAAAGAAGAAGATGTCTGTAAAGCCTGTATTGAGATTACTCACTGTGTAAGACGTTCAGTCGAAAAATACAAGGAACAGGAAGGCTCATCATATATAGGATTCCTCTATACCTGCTTAGCAACAGAAATTCAGCATAAGAAGGAAAAGGCAGAAGTCAAAAAATTTCGGATGTGCACTAAGGATGAATATAACAGAGCTGTTGAACTTGTTGATAAAGCAACACAATTGGGAAAAGATCCTTCAAATGTGAATGTTCAAGCCTGGCTTGCAAAACAATCTGGATTGACACCGGATGAAGTAAAAGAGTTGGTTATTAAATATCATCAATCTCAGCTTGTAGAAGAACAGATAAAAGATATGGAAGATGGTTCTGAAAGCTCTATTTTTGAAACAGAAGCTGTTCATAATAATTATTTAACACCTGAACAGAGTCTTTTCAAAACAGAATATGCTCTTGAAGATATATCAAAAATTGAAAAGGTTTTTGATAAATGTCAGGAGAGACAGAAAGAATATCTTTCAACTTTTATTACATTGAGGCTTCTGCAGGTATTGGAAAGGACATTCTTAATTGCACAGATTGTAGAACTTTTACAGGAAAGAAGTTTCCTGGATGTAGATTTACTTAAGATTTTTCTTTCTCATGAAGCTATGCCGACTCAAGGTGAGTTAGCTGCTAAATGTGGAAAAGATGAAGGCTATATAAGTAATAGAATTTCTGAATTTTTTGAAAAAGTTCAGAAAGAAATATCAAGTGAATAACTTTTTGCTACTAGATTAAGTATCAACAGTAAATGGGATAACCCAGAAAAGGAGAAAACACTATGGCATTCGATCCATCAAAGTACACAGTAGCAAAGGCAAAACCACTTCCAGTCGTATTACTTCTGGATACCAGTTCAAGTATGAGAGCAGGCGGCGAACAGTCAAAAATTGCCGAACTTGATTCAGCTGTTCATGAAATGATTAAGGATTTTGCACATGAAGAGCAGCTTGAAACTGAAATCCAAGTATCCGTTATAACCTTCGGGTATGAAGGAGTAAAACTTGCTTTACCATATACCAATGCATCTAAGGTTGAAATGGAAAAACTGGTAGCAGAGGGTAATACTCCTATGGGAGGCGCCCTTCGTATGGCAAAAGCTATGATTGAAGATAAGGAAACAACACCTTCCCGTGCCTATCGTCCTTTAGTCATTCTTTGTTCAGACGGAGCCCCAAACGACGACTGGCAGGAGCCTATGGATCAGTTTATTAAGGAAGGTCGTTCTTCTAAATGTGACCGCATGGCTATGGCAATTGGTAGAGATGCAAACGAAGCTGTCCTTAAGCGCTTTATTGAAGGAACTGAGAATCCATTATTTTATGCAAAGGATGCTTCATCTATGCACAAGTTCTTCAAGTTTGTCACAATGAGTGTATCGACAAGAAGCCATTCTCAGAATCCAAATGTAATTATGAAAATCGAACCACCTAAGGAAATTGTTGAACCAGTGGCTGCAATTCCAGATACAGGAAGCTATTGGTAATACAAGGACGAAGGTGGAGTTTATGAAAAATTTTCTTGTGACATGGTATGGCATTACAGATTTTAAGTCATCACTGGGGTTTGAAAAAAGTGGCCCTATTTTAGGAGCTTTAACAGACGGTGATTATACTGATGTTATCGTTCTTGGCTACACAAAACATGATGACAGTATTTCCAGTGAAGAATTTAAATCTAAGCTGAAGGAAGCCAGAGACTCGGAAGAGCCTGATGCAAAATTTAAATTCACATATGAATATGCAAACTGTTCTGCCGCTCACAAGCATTTCATAAACTTTATTGAGGGAAAAATCTCCGAAATGGGAAAGACTGTTTCGGTAGGATTAATTTCTGTCTCACTTTCTGAACTCAATGATTCTGAAGGAATTTATAGTGCAGCTGTTCAGGCATTACAATACATTTCAGATCAAAAAATTGAATGTCGTGTTTCTATTTTCCTGAGTCCAGGGACACCATTAATGGCTTTTTCCTGGGCTCTGGCAGCCTTCAAGTTTCCAGGGCTTTCAAAACGTCTTATTGCCAGCTCAGATCCAAGAAAACCTCCTGTACCTATTATGCCTCCAAAGGAATGGTTGGCTTGGAATTCTAAACAGAATCCGAATCCAAAAGACGAGAACAAAGCTGATTCTTATGATGTTATATATACTTTGTTTGGAGAACAGAGAATACCTGCATTGCTGGGTGTAAATCATTTCAATTGTAAAAAGCACGTATTTGTTTCATCTGGAAATTTTGATGCAGAATGCATGAGAAAATTTCTACCAGAGAGTTGTGAATTCTCACAAATAAAAGCGGATCCTTATAATCCCAGTGATGTGTTTGATAAAATTATTAAGGACACTGCTGACTTACCATGGGATGCAAGAATCGGTTTTAATTTGACCGGCGGAACAAAATTAATGTATGCAGGTGCGATTAATGCATGTCGCAAACTCGGTGGTGTTCCATTTTATGTAGGTGGCAAAGAACTGAAAATTACTTACCTGAATGATTTTGTGACAGAAGCTTTAAAGCCCATTACAAAGGTAGAGTCATTCATTTTAGTAAATAGCAACGGGCTTGGTATTTGTGATTATGGTCGTTCTGGTGCTGATGATGAAGATTCAATTGCAATGACAGATGAGATGTGGAAGGCCCGAAATAAAATTAATTATTTATACAAAGATATTCAGGAAATGAAGAGAAAAGAATGTTATTATTCTCTTTCGATAGAAAATCCATCGGAGCCAGAAATTATACCCCTGGCACAAGGGCCTTATTGTGTAAGTACAAAGGCTGTAGATTATCAATTCGAAGACGAAGCACAGTTCAGCACATACATCAAAGGCGGCTGGTTTGAAGAGTATGTATACAATCATCTTTATCCGCTTTATGAAAAAGGAAAGCTGCTCGATATACGCCATGGAATAAAAGTTGATTTCAATAAAGCTAACACAGAGTTTGATTCAGACCATTATATCTACCAAGAGATGGATGTTGTATTCACGAATGGTAAACGTCTTTTTATCGTAGAATGTAAATCAGGCAGGCCTGAAATAGAACATATAGAAAAACTTTCTACAATTGCTCGTTATTATGGAGGAATTGAAGGAAAGGGCATACTTGCTTATTCGAAAACTCCAGATTCAGATATTCTTGATAAGAAAATTAAGGAAACTCCGAATGTTGAGATTGTTTCTGGAGATGATTTAATTGAGCAGATTAAGAAAATTATTGGATGTGAAAATGATTAATGTAGTAATTGATAAATCAGGAAGTATGAATACATTGGGGAAGCCGGAAGTAATTCAATCGATAATTAGAGAATTACAGCTGACAGAAGGAATTGATTGTAAGTTTTTTCTCTGGGGCCAGAATGTAAGCTTGGCTTCTGAAAGGGAAGAAAGAATAAGTATTGATTTCAATGGGAAGTCTTCGATACATGCTTTGCTTGATTTCTTAAAAATTAACAATGATGCCTGCATTCTTGTAACAGACGGTTTTTCTAATGAAGATAAATCAAATCTGACTGCCTTTCTTAGGGATAATTCTAATTCAAAATTTAGAATTGTTTTAGCTGGAGCTGATTCAAGAGTTATTAATGGCAAGTCATTTTTCCCGGAAAATATGATTGTGTCAGAGCAGAAAAAATACATCTTTAATGCTCTTGAAGTTTCTGCAGCAGTTGAATCATTAAACTATTAGGACCCAGACGATATGTGGAATACAAAATGGAAAGGAGCCTGTGCTGAAAGCATAGGACCTTTGCACATAAAAGAAAAATTACCAATGCAGGATTCTCATAATTTATTCCTGTCAAAGAAATGCTTTATTGCAGCAGTTTCTGATGGACTGGGAAGTAAGGCTCATTCTGATTTTGGTTCTAAGACTGCCTGCTCTTTGTTTGTGAAGTTAGCAAAAGAATGGATTGCTGGTCAGGACAAATCGCCGGAGGATTTTACTTCCCTTTTTGTAGAAAAATGGGTTAGTGAAATTCAGAAGAGTTCTTTTGATATCAGCGATTGTTCGGCAACTTTTCTGGGGGCAGTATATCACAATAGCAAGCTATACCTTTTCCAGTTAGGCGACGGAATGATTTCCTGTCTTTTTGATGATGAATCAAAGAATACTGTTATGACAGATGTAAAAGATGAATCTTTTTCTAACATGACAAAATCACTGAGAAAAGCAGTATTGCCTGATGACTGGATAATCAGAACACTTCCTGCTGAAGACCTGAAAAGCGTCTTTTTGTGTACAGATGGAATTTCTGATGATTTACAGAAAGGGGCAGATGCTGCCTTTGTTTCGGAACTGACGGAACAGTATCTGTCTAAAAGAAGTAAGAAAATAAAACAGGATATGAAAAACTGGATATCACATTGGCCTGTTCCAAAACATAGTGATGATAAGACTGCTGTCTTTGTTTGCAGGAAGGATAGAGCATGAATAACGAAGAAGAAAAAGAAGAAGAAAGTCTCACCGTAATTGATATGGAAAATAGAGTATTCCATACTTCCTCTGAAATTGGACATGGTGGTCAGGGAATTGTATATCATGTAAAAGATGACATGGACATAGCAGTCAAAATTGCAATTGATTTTAATGGAGCCCCTGTTGTTGATCATAATGCAATAAAGGAAGTTTCGGAACGCTTAAATAATATTCGCAGACTTCCAATTCCAAAAGATATAAATCTGTCGCAGCCGTTGTCTATTTTAAAAAGTCATGCAGGCTATGTAATGACTTTTATGAAAGGAATGAAAAGTTTTGAGTCCTTCCTGAAACTAAAAGAAAAAGTAAAAGAGATTCCTTCCTGGTTATGTAACGGGGAGGGCAAGCCTGTTGAAAATGCTGAACTCTGGGCTAATTATTGTATTTCTGGAGGACTAAGAACACGTCTTATAGCTCTCTACAAAATATCTGAATTATTAGCTTCCCTGCATATGAATGGATTAGTTTATGGTGATATTTCTGCCGGCAACCTTATGTATAAGAAAGAAGGGGAAAACATTTCTGGTGGATTAATTGATGCAGATAATATTAATTTTGCTGGAAAAGGAAAGACATATTATACCCCAGGCTATGGAGCTCCAGAGATTATTACCGGACAGAACGGTGCAACAATATTTTCGGATTCCTACGCTTTTGCCGTTGCAGCTTTTTTTATTCTTACAATGATGCACCCCTATAAGGGAGAGAAAGTTTTAGGTGTAAATAGCGAGGATGATGATGACTGGGCAAAGACTGTAACAGTGCAGGCTCAGAAAGATACTGGTGATTTTAAGGATGATGGAAGGCTGCCCTGGATTTTTGATCAGGAAGATGATTCGAATTCCTTTGGAAGTTTTGAACAGGTCATGGAGTTATTTTTGACACCAGAATTAATGGCCCTGTTTGATAATACTTTCAGAGTTGGACATACAAAGCCAGAATTAAGAACTCCTTTAATCCGCTGGCCTCTTGCATTTGCCCGTGCTGCAGATAAGACAATAAGATGCAGTTCTTGTGGAATGACATATTACTATTCTGAGGAAAGAGATGAATGCCCTTATTGCTCTGGAAAGACAGGGGATGTGTTGAAGGTAACAACAAATAAGGCGAATGGTGAGAAATCGATTTTTGTTCATGAATTGTCGGATGAGCAGGAAGTTGAAATTCCTTCCAGATGCTTTGAACCTTTTAGAATTGGTAAAGGTGATGAATCTGTTATCGGCTTAAAAAAGAAGGGAAATACTATTGAGATAATAAAACTAAATGACTCAATTGTTCCTTATATTGTATTTGATGATGGTAAAGAAGAAACTCTCATTGGAAAGAGGGTATTAAATAAGAGCACTGCATTTACAGTATTTTACAAAGACGCTATGTCCGAAAAAGTTCGCATTGAAGTTATTGGAGAATAAGTTATGAAGTTGAATGAAATAAGATATGGTGAACATTTCCAATGTCGTATAGAACCTTATTCAGATAAATCTCTGTCTATCCTGAATGCGAAAGATGGAAAAAGAGTCTCTGTAGGTCAAGTTTTAAAAGACAATAGAATTCCTGACGCTTTTATTTTAGATATGAAGGGAGAATTAAAGATGGTAAGAATCACAAAATGTGAAGAATTACCAGCTTTAGAAAACCGTCTTGCTTCTGGAATTCCAAATTTATTTGAAATAACAGATTCTCTGTCTAATAACAGCTTTGATATAGAAGTTGTTTTCTTCAGCGGAATAAGAACAATAAAAGACGAATTCGTCATCAATTTAACAGACGAATTACTGGATAAAGAAAATCCTCTTTCGGCAAAAAAGAATGGAATTAGAGGAAAGACATTATTTGAGATTGGGAAAGAATTTGAGTTTGAATTCGCAATTGGTTCAAGAGAAGATCCTTTTTATTTATTTGTTGGTTCTTCTGCGACAAAAAACTCTTTCCAGGAAGAAACTGCAGGATCAGGAGATTTTTCTTTAGTAAGTAAAAACAGACAGCTTTTAGTTAAAGGCTCGGAGAATAAAGGAGAGACTTACTTTTTTGCTAAAGGCGTAAAGAACAGGACTCCAAGAAACTTTGATAATTCTGTCTGCCTTTTTCATGGAAAAATTAAATTTAATGATAAAGGTGCAGAAACTATTTCCCGCTTAAATGCCATTGAAATTCAAAATGACTTGAAAGATGGCAGCAGTTATATTGGAAAATGGGACCAGTATAATAATATGATTGGTGAAAGACTCCTGGAATCATCCAGAAAGATTGGATTTGTTTCTGTATCTGGAAAACCAGAGCCTGTTGGAGATACTCATACACTGCGATTCTGTTTTTCAGATAGTGCAAATAAAGGTGACTTCAATGAGCTGTCTATAGATCTTGATAGAGTAGATATAATCCAGGAACTTCCTCCATATCTGAAAAATTATTCAATGTCTTATGAAGAATGGATAACAGAAGATGTTGATAAAAAGATTTCTCAGGAAGACACCAGAAAAAGGCTTTCGGATGAAGAAAAGCAAAAGCAAAGGGAAGCAAAGCTTTGGAGTAATTTGAAGATTGTCTCTATTGGTCCTGATTACATTGATATTCAGACTAAAAATAGTGTAAAGGCAGGAACTGTGCCAAAACGAGGAGACAATGGAGATTTATTTATTGTTCTTTCAATTTTCGGTGATCAGATTCAGGTAGAAAGAAGACGCCGTGCCCGACAAAATATTGTTCAGGGAAAAAGTCAGATCAGCGGTTTAGCTTTAATCCTTGACGGGAAGGAATCTGCAAGTCTTTCGGTTCCTGGAATTAATCGCAGTCAGAAAAAAATGTCTGCTAAGGTTCAAACTAAAATATTTGAACACGAGCCGACTGTTAATCAGGCAAAAGCAGTGTCTCTTGCCTTGAATAGTCCGGATGTGACAATTATTCAGGGACCACCAGGAACAGGAAAAACAACCGTAATTTGTGCAATCATTGAAGCTCTCAATGAAGATTTCCAGAAAGGAAATAGAATTGCCGGAAAAATACTGGTAACCAGTCTTCAGCATGATGCTGTAAATAATATTAACCGCAGACTGTCGGTGAATTCTCTACCATCAATTAAGTTTGGTCATTCCGGGGAAGAAGATGAGTACAGTTTATCAAATACTGAAGAGCGTATTATTCAATGGAGTATAAAGAAAGCTGACGAAATTGAAAAAACAAATCCGGCAATTGAATCATCAATGGATTTATATAACCTTCAGAGTTTATTCCTGGATTATCATAAATCTCCGTCACAGGAGATGGAAAGAAACTTGCTGATGGGAATAAAAAATCTTTCTCCTAGATTTGTAACGGAATCAATTATAGATAGAGTTGATGCATTGTTAGATGACACTAACAAGTCGGAAAATTCTTTTTCAACTGAACAGATTCTTAGTTCCCTATATTCTCTTAGAACAGACGAAATTTCTTTTAAGGATGATGGAGTATACAGAGCCTTAGAATTAGCAGACATCCTGAAGGAAAACGGAGAGCCCCTTTCATCAGTACTTGAAAAAGCCTGCCGCTGGGTACCGGAAGCTCCTCTTGATTTTCTGGAAGAGCTTGATGAATATAAAGAACTTCTTATTGATGAATATCTGCCGGCTATCGATTTCCGTGTAAGCAAAGAAAACCTTGCAATTAATCAGATTCTTGATGAAGTAACGGAAAGAATAAAGAACAATCCTTTAGATCCTGCAGAAAAGAAGAATGCTGTATTATCAAATTTTATTAGTGAACTCAGAACAAATCCGGAAGGAGTATGGAATACGCTTCTGGAATATAATCCTGTTTTTGCAGCAACAGTACAGCAGGTTGAAGGAAGTGAAATATCCAGGGCAAGAAAAGGCATGGAATTAGATACAATAGAAACTGGAGAAACTCCTTATGAATATGTAATTGTAGATGAAGCTGCCCGTGTTGCTCCTCCTGATTTAATGATTCCTTTAGCAAAAGGAAAACACATTATCCTTGTTGGTGATCAGAGACAGTTACCGCAGCAGGTAGATCAGCAAATTGAAAGACATCTGGAAGAAGCAACGGCAAACAAAGAAGAAATTGCATATTTGAATGAAAGTACTTTTGAAAGATTATTTAATCAGCTGGATGTAAGTAAAAAGATAACTCTGGATAAACAATACCGCATGCATCCGGTATTGGGAAATTTTGTAAGTGAATGCTTCTATAAACCTCATAACGAAGGATTTGATTCCCCTATGGGACCAGAAAATTTTAAGCATACTTTACCCTTTGTCAGCGGAAAGGCTGCAGTCTGGTGTGATGTACCTAATGATGAGGGAGATTATAAAGAACAAAAGAATAATGCGAAAAGTCATTATAGAACGGCAGAAGCCAGAGTTGCTGCTAAGATGCTGAAAGAATGGCTTGATAGTGATAAAGAAAAAGAGAAAACATTTGGAATAATCAGTTTTTATTCTGCTCAATGTGCAGAAATAAACAAGGAATTACATAACCTCGGAATATGTAATAAGAATGGCGACTTTCTTGATGAATACAAATTTGTTGAATCGGGCAAAAAGTCTGAAGAAAATGAATTTGGTGAAAAGATGGAATTGAAAGAAAGAATCAGGATAGGAACTGTAGATGCCTTCCAGGGTATGGAATTTGATGCAGTTATTCTGTGTGCTGTTCGAAGTACTTCTGAGAAAATTTTCACAAGTGCTTATAACAAATATCTGAGAGATTCAGAAGAGGGCGACAAAGAGCAGCAGCGTCTTTTCGGCTTCCTTATGTCTAAAAATCGATTATGTGTAAGTATGAGCCGTGAGAAAAAGGTTCTTGTAGTTACCGGAGATAAAAAATTGTTTACCAGCGATATTGCGAAAACAGCAGTGCCAGAACTAAATGCTTTCATTGAGCTCTGCGAGAACAATGAGTATGGCAAAGTAATCAATGCTAAAGATGTAATTAGTGGAGTGGGAGTTTAATTATGGAAAATAAAGAAAATCTTTTTGTCGATTATTACAGAGAAAAGTTTCAGAAAATAATTCATAATGATGATCGCTCAGCTAAATCAGCGTTTCCGGTAGTTAAAAACACAGTCACAAAATTATTATGGCCCTGTGCTTTATATAGAGTTGAAGTTCAGTCATCAAAAATGCTCCTGGATGTTTTTGAAAGAACAGTGCTGGGACTAGCTGAATGTAAAATTACAACAACAGCGGAAGTGTCATCTAATATGAAGATGTCACCCGAAATAATTGAATTCATTCAAAACAGATTGGTTTCTAAAAGTCTTCTGGAGCCTAGAACTTTCGAAATCACAGAAAAGGGAAGTGAATGTTTACAAAAAGTATTATCAGACCAGAATTCAGAACCTATTGTTGTTTGTATTTTGAAAGACTTAATTTCAGGAAGACTTCTTGATTATGCAGAAGTAAATCCACCTTTGAATTCTATAAAAGGAATTTTTCCAGGAAAAGAAAATTCTCCATATGTCAGATATTTTCTTCCCGGAAATACAGATTCAAAAGCTGACCTGGTTTTTCCAGAATCCCTGGACATCATAGAAAGAAATATGCACACAAAAACCGAGCCTGCTTTGATTTTACGAGCTATAAGACGATTTAATAAATTTGCTGATGAGGAAGATAAAATCCCTTTGAAAAAATCCTCGAACAAGGCAGAAATTAAAACAAAGGAACTCGTACTGGTTGCAACAAGCGCTTTTGCAACTACTGCGGGAGATATATATTCAACTGATGTTACTGGTACAGGAATATCAGATGTTTATACAGTTTTCATTCGGGAAGCAGATAATGAAAAAAATCCATGGCTAAATAAGATATTTGAAAATGGAAAAGTAAGACAGGATGCTGAAAATGAGGAATCAAAAAGTGATGTTCCAGGATTTAAATATCCTGGTGTGTCGAAACCTTTATTTGAAACATATAAGAAAATTGAATCAATAAAGAATTTGAACATAAAAGAAGGGGTAACAGAGCGTCAGGAAATTCAAAGAAAAGGAGAACAAATCATTTATGATTTATATTCTGCTTTTGAAGATGTAATGAAGCTGCACTATCAGAATAGTCATGATACAAATGAAGAAGATAGTATAATAAGAGCTGCTGATGAGGAAGCCAGAAAGCTGAATAAGCAAAGACTTTCTGAATCAGAAACTATAGACTCCAGCACTGTTTTGTATTATCCCCTGGCAGAAGCTCTTTATTTTGAATTAACAGAACAGGAAAAGCAATCCTTAAAAGTTTATAAGGGAAAAATTAAGGAGATGAGAGAGGGAGGTCAGTCAGAATTTGCACCACTCTTATGCCTTATGCTCGCTTATGCTAATTCGCAGGATGATACTCCGCTGGATTATCTTTGTGAAAAACATCCGGATTTTATTTCTCAATTATTATCATTGAAAGAGCTGCGCGATAAGACATATATAGCTCATGGGCCGGGCCTTGCTGCAAATGAAATAAAATACGAAATTGTTTCAAGATATTTGAATCTGATTTTCAGTTATTCAGCAATACTTTGTCCTGAACTGGAAGATGATATTAAAGCAATTTCCGGCTTTAGAATCCAGGATGTTGATTATGAGAAATTCTCTGCAAAATATTATCAGCGTTTTAATGAAAAGATGAAGTTGTATAAAACATTTGGTAATTCTACAATTAATTCATTAAATTCAAATATTGTTAATCAAATGATAAATTGCAGCATGAGTTTTGATGAACAGAGATATATTGTTGGAAGCATCTGCTCCGTTATACAACAATTGTTTGACGAGAGTATTGTATCTATATTAAGAAGAGTAAATCCGCCTGTTAAAGAACAGAGAAATACAAAGTATGCATCAGACAAATGCAGAGAAGCTGGTTTTTATCTGACAGATGGTATATTACCGGCTTCTCTTAATACGGTAAATTATAAGAGAGTTAATAAAGCTGTATGTGGTGCCTGTGAAACATTGGGTGCAGCAGTAGTTGGTTTTATTCTTCTGGCTGGCGACAGTGAGTTAAAGGATATTGCATCAAGACATCCAAAGATGTTCATTGATATAGATACCCTTTTAAAACAGCGTAGACATAAAGATGTAAGAGAATATTCTTCAGCAGAAGTATCAACTTATAAAAATATCTACACTTATATAATCAAAGAGATTTTAAATTTCATCGAATAGGAGTTATAAAATGGGATTGTTTAACAAAAACAAGGACGACAAACAAAAGGCATTGGATCTTCAGAAAAGAACAGAAGCTCTGGCTTATCAGGCTGATATGCTGAAAACAAAAGAAAGTAATCTTGAAATTGCAAAAAGCGAGTTTGAGAATGCAAAAAAACAAATCTCAGAAAAATTAGACGCAAGAGAAAAGGATATCGATGAAAGAGAAATCGAACTGAATAAAGCTAAAATTGATTTTGAGCCAAAACAGAGAGAAGCAGAATCTGGATTTGCAAAACGCAATGCAGAAACAGATAGAAAAATTGAAGAGAAGATTACAAATTATTCAAAAGAAATTCTCAAAAAACAGGAAGAATACGGAGAAAAACTGCACACTTTGCACCAGCAGATGGAAGCAGAGCATGAAGCAAAACTTGTTGAACAGACAAATAAACGAATTCAGGAAACAGATGAAGAACTCCTCGAAAGACGAAACCTTCTGGCAGAACAGGAAAAAAAGCTTCGTGAGGGTGAAAATCGCCTGAAGAGTGATCAGGAAGAATTAGATCAGAAAGTTCGCGAACATGAAATAAATAAAAATAAACTCGATGCTGCTAAACAGAATATTTTGAATAAAGAACAGTCTCTGGAAGAAAAAGCAAAAGAACTTGCTGATGCAAAGATTCGTGAAATGACTGCATTGCTTGAGAATTATAAAGAAGAACATGAGCGTCTTAGTAAGGAGCGGGCAGATCTTGAGACACAGATAAATTCTTTTAATGAAATTAAAACACGCCTGGATGGAGAAGATCCGGAAGTTATTCTTATAAAGCTACAAAGTCTTCAAAGACAGGTTGCAGAATGTAAGAAGGAACTTGCGTCTTATCCAGAAGATGTTCAGAGTGAGATTGCAAAGAAAGATCTTGAACTTAAAACAGTTTCAGATCAAAGAGATGAATTAAATCAGCAACTTTCAAAAGTAAAGAATGATATGTTCCTGGGTGAGCACGATAGACTCACTATTACGGCTCTTGAAAGAGATAAAAAAATACTCGAAGAGAGTAATCAGAAACTTGATACACTGAATTCTGAATTAACTGAGGCTCTGCAGCACTATAGAGATTTGTATGATAAAGAGACTGCTATCGCTGACAAGATAAAAACAATCATGGCTCCTCATGAGAATTTTACAGAAGAAAAGATTCGAAAAGAAGCCTTATTTGCTGAGGAAAAAGCAGAAGAAACAAGTGACCAGGAAGATGAAGACGACGAATATGTTGATTATGATGAAGAAACATCTTCTCCAGATACCACAGCAGCAGAGACAGCAGAGTCAGAAGCGTCAGAAGAAAACAATGAAGCTGTTTCAGCAAATGAATCTGTTGAACAGGAAATGGAATGGTTTAATAATGTAAGCAAAAAAATAAAGGAGTATGGTCTCGAATTCAGTCCTCGTATATTAAAGGCATTCCACACAGCTTTGAAAACAGCCGAGTGGTCTCCCTTAGCAGTATTGGCCGGTGTCAGTGGAACAGGTAAATCTGAGCTTCCTCAGTTATATGCAAAATTTGGAGGAATTAACTGTCTGAATGTACCAGTTCAGCCTAACTGGGATAGTCAGGAAGCAATGCTTGGTTACTATAACACTGTTTCAAGTAGGTTCGAGGCACAGCCATTGTTGAAATATCTTGTTCAGACTCAGACTGCAAATTGTGAAAAAACAGAGAAACATGAAGAATATAAATGCAGCTTAAAGGATCAGATGAATATTGTACTTTTGGACGAAATGAACCTTGCTCACATAGAACAGTATTTTGCTGAGTTCTTAAGTAAACTGGAAGAGCGTCGTGGAAAGAAAGAAGAAGACTCTCAGTTTCCAGCACTTGCTGTTAAATTAGGCGGTACAGATGCTTATCCATTACCAATGGGTAGAAATGTACTTTGGGTTGGAACAATGAATCAGGATGAAACAACAAAGAGTCTTTCTGATAAAGTATTGGACCGTGGTATCGTTATTAACTTCCCTAGACCAGACGAATTCAAGCGCCGTCTTAATTTGAACCGCGATGTAAAAGCAGAAGAAAAGTATCTTTCT
>JAEEGL010539671.1_pt1 | contig 17952 bp, 19 predicted proteins | sample 9134231 | NCBI WGS metagenome assembly JAEEGL01 (sample SAMN16246548, study PRJNA631951) | gut metagenome | biome: gut microbiome; feature: rumen; material: fiber-attached | host: Bos | place: Iran: Karaj | collected 2018-10 | reverse complement strand
CTCCTCCTGATCGTGCGTGACGAAAACGAAGGTTATCCCGAGCTTCTGCTGCATGCGCTTGAGCTCGACCTGCATCTCCTTCCTGAGCTTTAAGTCGAGCGCGCCGAGAGGCTCGTCCAGGAGCAGCACCCGCGGCTCGTTGACGAGGGCGCGGGCGATCGCGACGCGCTGCTGCTGACCGCCGGAGAGCTGATCGATATACCTCTTGCCGTAGCCCTCGAGATTGACGAGCTTGAGCATGGCGTTGACCTTCTCGGCGATCTCTGCCTTCTTGACGTGCTTCAGCTTCAATCCGAAAGCGATATTATCGAATACGTTGAGATGGGGAAAGAGCGCGTATTTCTGGAATACGGTGTTGACCTGCCTCTTATGAGGGGGTATGCCATTCACGTCCTGGCCGTCTATAAGAACGGTGCCCGAGGTGGGCGTGACGAAGCCCGCGATTATTCTGAGGAGCGTGGTCTTGCCGCAGCCCGACGGGCCGAGCAGGGTCAAAAACTCGCCGTCCCTGATGAACAGATCCACGTTGTCGAGAGCAAGGCTCCCGTCGTAATCCTTGGTGACGCCCTTTAATTCGATAAGCTTTTTGGCTTCCATTTTTAAAGTCCCCCGTTGATCGGATAATCAGAATGAAGGTGGTGTGGAGACCCAGATAACGCGCGCGTCGCGCTGGGTGTTGTTTATGAGATAATGCTCCTCCGTGGGCTTGAAGCAGAAGCTGTCGCCCTTTCTGAGCTTGAAGCGGCGCATGCCGAGAACGAGCGTGACGCTGCCCATGAGCACGTAGCCGAACTCCTCCCCCTCATGGGGATCGTCCGGATACGTGGAGCCGCCGGGAAGCAGAGTGACCATAATGGGCTCGAGCGAGTTTTTCTGCGCGTTGGGAACGAGCCAGAGCACGGTCGAGCGGATATCCTCGTCCTCCTTCTCGAACATATCGTCCGGAGTGAAAACGACCTTCTCGTCCTCATCCTTCGCAAAGAAGTCGGAAATGTCCACCCCGAGCACCTCGAGTATGTCCATAAGGGTCTGTATCGAAGGCGAGGTGAGGTTCCTTTCAAGCTGGCTGATAAAGCCCTTTGAAAGCTCCGTCCGCGCGGCAAGCTCCTCCTGCGTGAGGCCGAGCTTCTGCCTTCTGCGCTTTATTCTGTCGCCTATGTCCGTCAAGGTATCGCCTCCTTAATAACATTTCTAAACTCAAAGTTTAGAAACGCTAAACACCTTGTAATGGATTAAATCACTTTACGCCCTGTTTGTCAACATAATCCACGATAATATATGATCTTTTTGCGACGCAATGCGGAAATATCCGCACGCGGTTCGGGACGGATGCCGCCGGAGCCTGCTGACCGCCGTCGATTTTGCTTGTGTCATAAGGGAAAAATGGGTTTTTCGGCATGTACCTCCGAAGAGTCCTCCTTCCGGCCTTCCGGAAAGCGGCGCTAAACCTCGGGTTTAGAAAGGGCATACAAAAATCACATTTCTTCAATATCCGAAATAAGCCCTCCTTCAAATGCGAAAACGAAGCGTCTCGGACGTGCGACGAGCCCGTCTTCCGACGCGAGGCCGACCGTCACCCTCCCCTCCCTCTCCTCCACGGGATAGAGGAAGGCCTTCGAATAATCGCCGAAAAACGCTTTCAGCGCAGCTCCGCCGAGCCCCGCTTTCAGCTCTTCCGACATGAACTCGGTCTCGGTCCCGGTCCCGATGAGCGCGTCCTCCGCCGCTGCCAGCGCCCGTTCCGCTTCGGATCCGGGGATATGTTCGTCATGCGTGAAAAAGCCGAGCTCCCTCTCGAGGCTTACGAAAACGCCGTTTTTCAGCTCGAAGCGGGTCCGCCTTTCGAGTCCGCGCACCGAGCGGAGCGCGTCCGTTACCGACGGCAGGCCATCGGCGATCCCGGCGCCTGCGCTCCCCTCCTCGTCGAGCAGTATCTCCGCGTCCCTGCCGAGCACCGCTATCCGGCCTCCTCTCTCCGTTTCGGCTGTCACCGTCAGCACCCGCGCCGAGCCCATGTCGAGTACGCGCAGTCTTCCGTTTTCGCCCTCGCCCAGATCGAAATACACCGCGTTCCCTCCGCGCGGAGCGAGCATGAGGCTCAGCCCGTTCCCGCAGTAAAGCTCCGCTCTCGCGGGCTTCGAGGCGTACGTGAACTCCGCGGAATCGATCAGCTTCGGCTTTTGAGGAACGAACCGCTTTTCTATCAGCGGCGTTACGGCGATCTCGATCAGACCGTCCCAATCGACCGCCGGGATATTGGCCCCGACTGCTCTTCCGCCTTTGAGCGAGATATGCACGGCGTACGGGATCGCCGGGGCTCCGGGCTCCGTCCCCCATACCGTGAAAAGCACGTCGCCGTCCGCCGGAGCGGGCAGAACGAGAGGCCGGTCCCTGTCGACCGGGGACAGCGCTCCGCCCGCGCACACCGCGCAGGGGATGAGCGTTTTTATTAGGATCGTCGTCAGCATATTCTTCCGTCTCCTTGCGTCATCATTCGATACTATTCTTCTGTGCGGTCTTTGATTACGAAAGCGCCGAAAACGTCTCACGCTTAGGCGTACGATCGGTCGAAAATCGCCGAAAGCCTCTGTTTTTTATAAAAAATCTAACATATTTCTAAAATACATGTTGCTTATTGTTCAGCCGCATGATAGAATATATCAACTCCCACAGGGGAGGACAGAACAGCGAAGGCATAGATGGGGGGAAATAATATGCCGGCAAGAATGAAACTGAGTTCAGTTTACTCGACTTTGCCGCCTGCGGAGAGGAAGGTCGCCGACTTTGTTCTCGAGGATCCCGATAGAGCGGCACACATGGTAATAAACGAGATCGCACACTGTGCGGGCGTCAGCGTTCCTTCCGTAACGAGGCTTGCGAGGAAGCTCGGCTATGCCGGGTTCATGGAGTTCCGCGTGTCCCTTGCGAGCGGCACTTCATCGGTCGACCGTATGGGCGTTCATGCCATAACCGCGGAAGATTCCGACGAGGAGGTTATGCAGAAGCTGCTCATCGGACATATGACGGCGATAGAGTCGACTCTCAAGGTGCTTGATCTCGGATCGGTCTCCGCCCTTGCGGATAAGGTGCTCAATTGCAGGCGCCTGGTCTGGTTCGCCGTCGGGAGCTGCGTCCAGCTCGCCGCCAACGTCTCCGACGGGCTCTGCCGCCTCGGCGTGGATTCAGTCGTTATCTCGAACCGCTGTATCATGAAGAGCTATGCCGAATGCGTCAGGGAGGGCGACATAGTATTCGCCATCACGCGCACAGGCCGCACGCAGCTGACCCTTTCCTGCCTCAAGATCGCCAAGGAGCACGGAGCGGAGACGGTTTTGATCACCAATCTCATCAACTCGCCCGGCGAGGTATATGCCGATCATTTCATCTGCACTTCCCGTCAGGACGAGCTTTACCGCTTCTGCGGATATGAGACCGGCACCTCGATCTGCGCCCTGCTCGAATCGTTCCTCATTTTGATAGAAAGGAAAAGCGGCCGCTGCACCCGCGAGCATTACACGGGGCAGTAGGCCCCGGAAGATAACATGTCCGGTCACAGGATCTTCGCGGATCTTCACACTCATACCTATTACAGCCACGGCAAGGGCTCTCCTCGCGACAACGTGCTTGCGGCAGTTTCCCGCGGGCTCGAAAAAGTCGCGGTGTCGGAGCACGGGCCGGGGCATTTTACTTTCGGCGTACGCGGAAAAAAGCTCGAGCGCCTGAATGAGGAGCTCGATTCTCTGCGCCGCGAATTCGACGACAGGATAGAGGTCCTGAAGGGGCTCGAGCTGAACGTGACGGGCTTCGGGAAGACCGACTGTCCCGAAAACCGCGACGATTACGATCTTATAATACTCGGCTATCACAAGAGCGTTCTGCCCTTCAACGGCACCGCTCTCGGGATATGGGGCGAAAGCCTTCTGAAGCTCAATAACGATCCGCACAGGAATACGGAAGCGCTCGTCGCCGCCGCGGAATCCTGCCGTGCGGATATCATTTCCCATCCCAATCTTTATCTGAAGCTCGATATCCCCTATCTTGCCAAGTGCTGCCGTGAATTGGGCATACTGCTGGAGGTCAACTCCGCCCGCGTGACTCTCACCGACATGGAGCTGCGCATAATAAAACGCGCCGGCTGCGGACTCATCATAGGCAGCGACGCGCATACTCCGGACAGGGTCGGCGATTTTGTTCTCGCGTCCGAAGCGGTGACCGCGGCGGACGTCTGGGATCACGTATTGAACGCAAGGCCCGATTAACGGAGACCCTCCCTCACCCTGTTCAGCGTCCTGTTCAGTTTTTCAAAATCGACGGAGCCGTTCTCCGGCCTTACCGAAGTTGATTCGACCGTTGCGAAGCCTTCGTAACCGGTCTTTTTTACTTTGTCGAAAAAGGCCTCGAAGTCGACGTGGCCTTCGCCCATATGCAACACGCGAAGATCCGAAAAATCCTTCACTCCCCCGCCGTAATCGTTTACGTGCAGATGCTTCACTCGGCCGTTCCACAGATCGTCCTCGGCGAGAACGGCGGGCATCTCGCGATGGAACTCCGCCATCTTGGAATCGATCGTAAACACCGCTTCGGGATACTCTCTCATTATCGTCCTCAGATGCGTTAGAGGCGTTTTGTCACCGCAGACGACGTTCTCAACCGTAAGCGTAACGCCGCTCGCCTTCGCAAGCTCCATATAGCTCCCGAGCACGGAGATATTCCTCTCGATATGAAAATCGGAAGCCGGTCCTCCCCAGAGGTGGAGCACGACGAGCTCCGAACCGAGCTCGTTCGCTATGCGGAGGTTGTTTTTGAACCGCTCGTCCGCCTCCTTCATCTCCTCGTCGGAGCCGAGGCTCAACAGCTCGCCTATGCGCTTGTCCGCATGGAGCACGGGGATACTCATCCCGATCTCCTTCGATATCGCCTTTACGGCAGGTACGTAGGTCTCGAGGAGCCCGTCCCACGAGGGATAGATAATGAGCTCGACGCCGTCGGCTTCGAGTTCGGGAAAGAACCCGCGCAGGAGCCTCGGGTCCCTGCCGTTATGCCTCGTTATCATAGCTCCGGTAGAGCAAAGAACGCCTTTTATCACTGTCGGCACCTCCTATGGGCGGACGGATCTCTTCTTTTGTTTTGCGACGGATACTGTGAGCATGGCGATCCCTGCCGGGATCAGTATAAGAGAGATGAACTGGCTCGTCGAAAGGACGCCTATGAACCCGCGGTACGCGTCTCCCCTGTAGAACTCGAGTATGAAACGGCAGACCGGATACGCGATCAGATACACAGGCAGGAGCTTTCCCTTGAGCTTGTCCCTCAGAAAGAACGTCAGGAACAGTGCGAAGAGGATAAAATTCGCTCCCGATTCGAAGAGCTGCACCGGGAAGCGGCAGACGCCGTTCGCGCTCTCCACGAGACTGTGGGTATAAGTGAAACCGAAGCTCGATTCGATCCCGTAACAGCATCCGGACAGAAAGCAGCCTATCCTTCCGAAGCCGTGGAGGAGCGGTATCGCGAAGGCGCCTATATCGGCGTAACGCGCCGTATCCTTTTTCGCGGCCTTAAGATAGATGAAGCCGCCGAGGATGCCCGTGACGAGCCCTCCGTAGAATACCGCGCCGCCGAATATCTCAACGAGCCACGACAGAAGCACCTTGAAAGAGGTGAGCTTGTCGAGGTTCCTGAACGCGACCCATATGAGCCTCCAGTTGACTATGCCGTAAAGGAGATGAGAACCTATGAGGCTCGACGCGAACGCGATGATAAGGAGCACGATCGCGGTGACGCCGTCAAGCCCCTTCTTCTCCGCAGCGCAATAGGCGACGAGCACGGCAAGCGCCGTGCCGACTGCAGCCGCTGCGGAATAGGTACTTATCGTTTTTCCGAATATCTCAAAGCTCGGGAACATTGCTGTTAAAAACAATGGGGCACGGATCGCCGCGCCCCGTAGTTCTTCGACTGTATTACTGCATCTGCTGGAGCATATCCTCAAGCGGCATCTGCTGGAACAGATCCTCAAGGCCGCCGGCGCCGCCCGCCGCGATGCCCGCGCAGCCCGCTACACCGATGAGTGCGACGACGCAGATGGCGACTACTATGCTGAGCACCAGGGTGACGATGCTGATGATGAGACCGGCCAACGCGAGACCCTTGGGCTCGCCCGCTTCCTTGGCCTTTTTGAGACCGATGATGCCGAGCACGATACCCGCTATGGGAGCAAGAGGAGCGACGAACGCGATCACCTTGCCCAGAACAGGGATCCAAGAGAGCAGACCTGAACCGGCAAAACCTACCAGACCGCAAACGAGCGCGGCGATCGAAATGCCCTTGGATGAGCTCTTCTTTTCGCCTTCGGGAACGTTTACCGTTTCATTGGGCTTGTATTCTTCCATATGATTAAAACCTCCTTATTGGTTTGGATGCGTACGACGGTTATTCGGAGCGCACCGATATCGTAGTATAATTTACCGCAAAGACGCACGGTTGTCAAGTAGCAGTTTTTAAGGCGCACACAGTTGAAAAAGCATCTGTAAACTGCCGTGCGCGGCGGTTGACATCCGGCCTTCCTTCGATTAAAATATAGCTTGTGAAATAATGACCCTTTGGAGCTATTTAAGATGATCGATATACACTGCCATATAGTTCCGGGCGTGGACGACGGCTCCTCCGATTTCGCCGAGAGCGTGCGCATGGGCGAGATCGCCGAGGCGTGCGGGGTGACGGACATCATCGTCACGCCGCACTGCAATATCCCCGGCTCATACGGAAACTATTACGGCGACGACTATGAACGCTGGTTCGACGGGCTGAACGGCCTGTTCAAAGAATACAAGGTAGGAGTCAAGCTGCACCGCGGCATGGAGGTCTTCGGCACGGACGATCTCGGCGAGCTATTCGACGAGGGCGCCGTACTGACACTTGCGGATTCCGAATACATGCTCGTCGAGTTCGATTTCGGAGACGACATGTGGCGCGTGCGCGACGTGATCTGTTCCCTGCTCGACCGGAGGATCACGCCGATCATAGCGCATCCGGAACGCTACTTCCCCGTGCAGGACGACCCTCAGTTCGCGGTCGATTGGGTGGAGATGGGCTGCAAGCTTCAGCTCAACCGCACGAGCCTTATGTCCTCCCGCTCCGATCCCGCGTACGTGACCGCGCATACGCTTTTGAGAAGGCGCGCCGCGCATTTCGTCGCGACCGATTCGCACGGGGTGTTCACCCGCACGACTGAGCTTCTCGACGCTTATAACCTCGTCGCGGAGCGCTACTCCCGCGAATGGGCGGATATACTTATGGAGGAGAATCCGCGCCGCATAATAGAGCACAGGCGCATACTCGATCTTCCCCGTCCCGATCAGTATTAAAACAGAATGGAATATAACAAAATGAACGATGCATCGAAACTCCGCGGGTTCAAGCGGTACGCCTCATTCGTTAAGGGGTACTGGCTGCCGACCCTCCTGACGCCCTTCTTCATGATATTCGAAGTGGCGCTCGAAGTCCTCATACCGCTTCTTATGGCGGCGATAGTCGACGGCGGGCTCTATGGGCGCGACGATTTCCTGCTGCGCTCCGTGCTTCCCGCTTCGCTCGAAACGGGCAGTATGAAGCTCATATTCACTCTCGGCGCGATGATGGTCGTCGCGGCGCTTTTGTCGCTCTCCTGCGGCATGCTCGGCGCGCGCACGGCCTCTGTCGCCGCGATGGGCTATGCGAAGAACCTGCGCCGCTCAATATTCGGCAAGATACAGGACTTCTCTTTCGCCAATACCGACAAGTTCTCCACCTCGTCGCTCATCGTCCGCACGACGACCGACGTCACGATGGTGCAGAACACATTCCAGCAGGTGATAAGGATATTCGTCCGCGCTCCAATGATGATGATATTCGCCGCGATAATGGCTTTCAGCATCAATTCCGAGCTCTCCTGGATATTCGTGCTTGCGATCCCCTTCCTCGCCGCGGCTATGATCGTGCTCGTCAGGCTGGGTCATCCGCGCTTCGTCGCGATGCTCAAGAGGACCGACGCCATGAACACCTCCGTGCAGGAGAACCTCATCGCAATGCGAGTGGTGAAGGCCTTCGTCCGCGAGGACTATGAGAAAAAGAAGTTCCACGAATCGGTCGACGGGCTCAAGAAGGCGCAGATCCACGCGCAGAAGATATTCACCTTCGCCGGCCCCATACAGATGACTATAATGTGGACCTGCACGGTCATACTCCTCGCTCTCGGCGGAATGAGGATAATCCAGTTCAAGGCATTCGGCCCCGGCGAGCTTACGAGCCTCATGACATACACCACGCAGATAATAAGCTCCCTCGCGATGGTCTCGTTCATAATCGTGAGCGTCGCAATGCTGAGGGCGTCCGTCACACGCATCAACGAGGTTTTCGACGAGCAGGTCGATATCGTCGGCAGCGAGGATTCCGATCTCACCGTGGAAAACGGCGAGATCGAGTTCAGGAACGTCGATTTCAGCTATACCAAGGATCCTGACAATCTCACGCTGTCGGGGATCTCGTTCAGGATCCGCTCCGGCGAGACGATCGGCATTGTCGGCGGCACCGGCGAGGGCAAGAGCTCGCTCGTACAGCTCATACCCCGCTTTTACGACGTCATGAACGGCGAGGTGCTGATATCCGGGCATAACGTAAAGGACTACTCCCTCGCCGCGCTGAGGGACGGGGTCTCCATGGTCCTCCAGAAGAACATGCTCTTCAAGGGCTCCATTATCGAAAACCTCCGCTGGGGCAACGAGAACGCCACAGAGGAGGAGATAATAGAGGCCTGCAGGATGGCCGCCGCGCACGACTTCATAACCGCCTTCCCCGACGGTTACAGCACCGATCTCGGACAGGGCGGCTGCAACGTCTCGGGCGGTCAGAAGCAGCGGCTCTGCATAGCCCGCGCGCTCCTTAAGAAGCCGAAGGTGCTCATACTGGACGACTCCACGAGCGCGGTCGATACTGCGACCGACGAGCGCATCAGGAAGGCGTTCCGGGAGTATCTGCCCGGGACCACCAAGCTGATAATCGCTCAAAGGATAGCTTCCATAATGGATTCCGACAGGATAATCGTCATGGATAAGGGCCGGGTATCCGATATCGGCACGCATGACGAGCTCATGAAACGGAGCGTCATCTATCGGGAAGTCTATGAATCCCAGATAAAGGAGGCGAACTGAAATGCCCAGGCAGTCCGATATAATAGCCAATCATAAGGGCAAGCGCAAGCCGGAAAACTTCTTCCGCACCATAGGCCGCCTTCTCTCCTACTACAAAAACTGCAAGTGGGCGCTCATAGGCGCCGTGATCTTCATAGCCGCATATGCCGCGGCAACTATTGCGGCGGGCTATATGCTCGATCCTCTCGTGAAGGTGCTCGAAGAAGCGCTTTCCGACGTCGCGGGCGTACACGTTGAGGAGCAGATCGCGAAGTACACCACTCTCCTCATCTACATGGGCGTGCTGTATTTCCTCGGAGTAGTGACCAACTACGGCCTTAACCGCCTCATGCTCCAGTGCACGGCGGTGGTCATGGCGAAGCTTCGCACCGATCTGTTCGACAAGATGCAGGCGCTTCCCGTCTCCATGTTCGACAGCCACACCCACGGCGAGCTGATGAGCTATTACACCAACGACGTCGACGCGATCCGCGAGATGCTGAACCACAGCCTCACGCAGCTTCTGATCTCGTCGATATCGCTCATAGGCGTTGTATTCGTCATGATAAAGCTCTCCGCCCCGTTATTCCTCATCGTGCTCGTGCTCGGCGCTCTCGTCGTTATGATAACCAAATTCATAGCCTCGCGCTCCGGCAGGAGCTTCGTGCGCCAGCAGAAGGCGCTCGCCTCGATCAACGGCTACATTGAGGAGATGATGGAAGGTCAGCGCGTGGTAAAGGCGTTCAACCATGAGAGAAAGATCATGGAGGACTTCGACGTGAGGAACGAGGAGCTCCGCTCCGTTGCGACGAGGGCGAACACTCTCGCCTCCATAATGGGGCCCATCATGAACAACCTCTCGCACATTTTCTACGCGCTTACGACTACGATAGGCGTGCTCTTCGCGGTCAACGGCGAGCTGATAACCGAGCTCAGCAAGAATTCGACGTTCAACTGGTCGAAGATAGGCGTCGAGGGCGCTGTGCTCATAACCTTCCTTTCCTTCATCCGCCAGTTCTCCAACCGCGTTTCGGAGATCTCTCAGCAGTTCAACTACATACTCCTCGCCCTTGCGGGCGCTGAGCGCGTGTTCAAGCTCATGGACATGGAGCCCGAGATCGACGACGGCGACGTTAAGCTCATAGAGAAGGAAAACGGCGATAAGGTCTGGCTCGTTCCCGACGGCGACGGCTCCGTGACCGAGGTCCCGCTCGTGGGCAAGGTGGAGCTGCACGACGTCGATTTCAGTTACGACGGCAAGAAGAACGTGCTTGAGGACGTGACTCTCTATGCCAAGAAGGGACAGAAGATCGCCTTCGTAGGCTCGACAGGCGCGGGCAAGACGACCATAATCAACCTCATAACGAGGTTCTACGACATCGCCGACGGTGAGATCACGTATGACGGCATCGACATTCGCCGCATAAAGAAGGACGATCTTCGCGATACTCTCGGCATGGTCCTTCAGGATACGCATCTGTTCACCGGCACGGTTATGGAGAACATAAGGTACGGCAGGCTCGACGCGACCGACGAGGAGTGCATCGAGGCGGCAAAGATCGCCAACGCGCATTACTTCATTTCGCACCTGCCCGAGGGCTATGACACCATGCTCTACTCCGACGGCGCAAACCTCTCGCAGGGTCAGCGTCAGCTCATAGCGATCGCGAGGGCGGCTGTCTCCGAGCCCGTCGTTCTGATACTGGACGAGGCGACGAGCTCCATCGATACCCGCACCGAGAAGCTGATCGAGAGCGGCATGGATAAGCTCATGCAGGGCCGCACGGTGTTCGTGATCGCGCACAGGCTCTCGACCGTAAGGAACTCCAACGCCATTATGGTGCTCGAGCACGGAAGGATAATCGAGCGCGGCGACCACAACAGCCTGCTCGCGCAGCAGGGCAGGTATTATCAGCTCTATACCGGCGCGTTCGAGCTGTCGTAAAGCGTATGACTGTAAACGAAATACCCCTGATATCAACAAAGGAAGAGCTCGGCTCCGTAATAACGGAGCTGGGCTTTTTGCCCTTCTTCCCCTGCGGGATAAAGGGCTTTTCGCTTCGGGATCATATCGACCCCGCAGTATGGTTCGTCGAGGGCGTGGACGGCCCTTGGGAATGGAAGACCGACGTCTCCGTCTACGGCAAGCTCTTTAAGGGAAAGGCGGTCTTCATGACGCCCGAATGGTACGGAATACTCGCGTGCTATCGGCGCGACGGCTATGATTTCGAGGGCATGTACGAGGATGGCTTTCTCCCGCACGACGCGGTTTTGATAATGAACGAGCTCGAAAAGGGCTCCCTCATAAGCACGGAGCTTCGGCGCAGGACGGGAATGGACGGGAAGGGCTCGCCCTTCGACGGGATAATCAACACGCTCCAGATGAAGTGCTTCGTACTCCCCACCTCCTTCGAGTATGCGATAGACCGTCACGGCCGCCCCTACGGTTGGGGGCTCGCGCGGTATTCTCTCTCCGACAGGTTCTACATTAAAGAGATCGAGGCTGCAGAGGGCCGGTACGCTCCCGCAGAGGCGAAGGAGCTTCTGACAGACCGAATACTATCGATCTGCCCCGAAGCTTCGCGGAAACAGGCGGAAAGGCTCGTAAGATGATCGAGTTCGTAAAGGCCGTCACGAAGGACGCGATAACGATAACAAGGCTCCGCCGCAAGGTCTGGGACGAGACCTACCGCGGGATCTATCCCGACGAGTCGATCGACGGCTACTGCGAGGAATGGCACGAGGCGAGGGATATCGTCCGCATACTCGACCCCGGTCACGAGGTGTTCGTGATACGGAACGACGGAACGCCCGTCGGCTACTTCTCGTTCATTCACAAGGATAAAGTGCATATCAGCTCACTCTACGTCGTAAGGAGCTGCAAGGGCATGGGCGCGGGCCGCCGCGCGATAGATACGGTCCGCGAATACTGCAAAGCGCATTCCGTCCCCACCTTCACGGTGAACTGCAACGAGCACAACCTCCCCGCCCGCGCTTTTTACGAGCACATGGGAGGAAAGCTCGTTTTGGTCGACGGCGGGCACGAGGAGAAGCGCGAGGATCAGGCGACTTATCAATTCACCGTTGTCTCATAAATTATTAACTGTTTTACGATAAATACTTATTGACATATTCCCGTTCTGATGCTATAATGGCAGTAATGATCAGGCGGGATTTGTCTTTTATGGAGGACAGCATAAATGAAAAGTGAATTGATCAGAAACAGTATTGCGGTCATGATCATTCTTGCTGTTTTATGCCAATTACTCAGCTCATGCAGCCCTATTCCTCCAAACCGTTTAACCTTTGAAAAAGAGCTGAATGAAAGCTTCGAGGACTTCGAGACGGTTAAGGACTACTTCTTGGGCCTTGAATACGACAGTGCGTCTGTAAAGGCTAATACTGATAATGATGATCTGACCTGCTGTTGGGCCGATTTCGGTTACCACACAATAACGGAAGAAAACGTAATAAGCGCCCTCGAGCGTCTTCATAGTATCGGATGCTCCTATATATCAAAAGATACAGAAAACAACAGTATTTCGTTTGAGTTGTGGTGGAGTTCACAGGATATTGGCTGCGGGGTATTGTATCAGATCGATCCTCAACGCAAGCCTGCGCTGCAATTCCTGACAGAGTTAAATGAGACAGAGCATGATGGCTGGTTTACATTTGTGACGAACTACAATGAATGGCGTTCAAACTAAACGCATCGGGACACAACGGAACAAATATCTTTCTGATTGTAATGAAATTCGGATCGGAGCGGTTAATATGAAACGATCGATGTGTATCGGGCTGATACTCTTTATGCTCACAGCGGCGCTGCTGCTCGTTTCGTGCGGAAGAGTCAGGCAGACAAATGCCTTCGACAGGCTTTACAACGAGGTGAACGGGATCAAATACGGGAAGCGCGATTCGTTTCTTCTTGCCGGAGAAAATTTCGTCGACTGCGATCTCGGCTTCTTCGACCACATTGAATTTCCGAACGAGGGCTTCACCGTGGGCTTTGCGGACAAGAAACTCCTCATCTGTTCTAATGAAGGCTGTTCATATTATTACGATCCGAAAACAAAGATCCTCACGGGCAGCAATTCTTTCGAGTACCTTTACGAAGGGCTTTTGAAGAACTATTTCACCGAGGATGAGCTTGGGGGATACACGTTTGAGAGGATGAGTCTCGGCTGAATCAGCCGGGAAAGATCAAGGGGCCGCCGCATCTCGTTTGCGGCAGCCCCTCGCTTTTTTCAGGAGGCCTTGTTTTTTCAAAGCCCCATTGCGGAGCGAAGTATCAAAAGCGCATCGACGAGAGTAACTGCGCCGTCCCCGTTCACGTCCGCCGCCTCCGCCTGCTCCGGCGTGAGCTCTATAAGCTCCATCGCCGCACGGAGGGCAAGGAGAGCGTCCGATACAGGAGTTTCGCCGTCCCCGTCAATGTCGCCAACGACGGGCTCGACCTCCCCGCCTGTGAAGCGGGCGATAATGACGGTCTCAGTGCCTATTAGCGCGCTGAAATTGAATTCCTCGGATTCACAAAGAAGCTCGCCGGCTTCGTTGTACCAACCGAGGAATTCTGCGCCGTCCTCGGGCTCGGCTATGAAATAAGCATCCTGAAACATGGGATGGATGAAAACCGTTTCGCCGACATATCCCGCGCCTTCTGCTTTGACAAGGTCAAACGGTATCGTTTCACAAGCAGAGGTGTCGACTTCTCTTAAGTAGTTATGCGCACAGTATAGGCAGTTAAGATTCGGACATACGGATAGGTCGAGCTCTGTAAATTCGCAGTATTCACAGCCCAAGGAAGTGAGTCCGGGGCAGGCGGATAAATCAATGTTTGATATAGGATTCATTTCAAAGAAAAGCGACTCAAGCGAGCTGCAGGGAGAGAGGTCGAGCTCGGATAATTCGTTGGAACCACAATATAATGAGCGGAGATTCGGACATGATGAGAGGTCAAGCTCCGAAATATGATTTGCGGGGATATCCAGAGTATCGAGCGATTCAAGCTCCGGAAGCTCTATCGAATATAGATTTGAATAGGATACGTCAAGGACACCTAATGAGGAGCAACCTGTTACGTCAAAATGTTCGAGTGTGTTTCCGTGATCTGCGTAATTAAATGCATAGAAATTCAGGAGCTCGGAACAACCGGATAAATCAATGGAAGTCACTAACGATTCCGAGATATTGACCGTACCAGTAATTCCCTGCGGAACAAGCAGCTCGGAGACACTTGTTCCCTGGATATTGATCAATTCGACATAGGATAAGCAACGAAGGTCGAGCGATCCAACCATTCCGTGATAATCGGGATCGATAGAATGCCAGTATTGATTGGGAAGGGAAACAAGTAAAATGTGGTATTCTCCATCGATCAAATCCCAGCTGATTGCATACCGGGAACCGACGTCGGTCACTACGAACCAAGTAGACGGATCGTTCACGTCATAATCGGGGAACCATGAGCCGTTTTTTACGCCGTTCTCATCCTCGGTCTCAAGGAAGGACGCTATGGCGTTATATTCATCCTCGTTATACCCCTCGGGTACGGTCCAGTCCTTTGCGGGACCGTTCTTAACAACGGAAGCGAGCGCCGATGGCATGAGCGAAAACATCATCAGCAGTGACAGAAGAACAGCAACCGATTTTTTCATTTTATTTCCTCCTGATATTTCATCATCATTCCGCGCGGGCAGGATGATTAATGATTGTTAATCATATTATAGCACGGTTTTTATTGATGTCAATACATATTTAGCTTGATTTTTTTCCAAATACAGTATAAAATAGAAAACAGAAACAAGGGGAAGGATCTTTTTGCCATGAATATTGAATACAAGGAGCGGGTCTTGCCCGTCTTTGAAGCGGCACAGTATCTCAAAAACAGGTTTACGAAGCATCGTCTGAACGATGTAATAGATGGTTTTCAAATGATTCCTGCCATAATGAATAGTGGGGATTGGACATTTTATAAAGCCGTGGGGGATATAGAGCGTGAGCTTGACGATATGCTTGAGCCGGACGAGCTGATGAGGCGGTATTTTGAGCCCATTCAAACGAACGAAGCTATGCCGGAAAACAACGATCTGACCGTTGGCGGAATGCTGCTCGTTCTTCCCGACATTCCCAAGGAAGACGTATCCTATGACGATATTATCGATTTTTACAGGAACAGCAGCTCCGAAGCCATCGTCGGACATCTTTTCCGCTCCTCGCTCGCTCCCTTTTTCGTCAATGAAGACGAGGGCTGTGAAAGCATGGCGCAGTTTATGGAGGCTGTCGACCGGTCGGTAACGAAGCTCGATGATAAATGGCTGCTTATCGACGCGGCGATAAATCCCGTAAAGCATCTTGAGCGGATAAGACCCCTCGTTTCCTCTGCAGCCGATCATATCAGTAAACGAAGCGAGGATTTCAAAACACTTTTTGATACCGTCCGGGAGGATTTTTTGAAGGAGCCCTCCGTTTCGAGGCTTGGTATTTCGCTTGAGCCTGCGGAGGGTATGAAGGTGGTTATCTACCCGAGCATATTTCAGTTTTTTGGGACGAATTTCACCTCCTCCGAAGAAAACGGAGTAAGGCTTATAGTGGGCGTGTTCGTTTTGAAGGGGCTTGAGATCCGCGGCAAGATCGCCGATTCGAGGGTATATACAAGCCTGTTGAAGCTGCTTTCCGATCCTACAAGGTTCGAGGTGCTCCACGAGATGTGCGATAAGATGACCTTCGGGATGGAGCTCGCAGAGAAATTCGGCTGCACCCGCAGTGCGATGTATTATCATCTTGAAAGGCTCGCGAGCCTCGGCTTGGCGGAGCTCCAGATGTCCGACTACCGCATGCTCTACACCATGAACAAGCAGAACGTGTATGACAAGCTGAACGCGATGAGGGACTATCTTCTGAACGGCTGGAAGCCGGAATAAGGCGAGTTGATAAGAGGACGGAGGGATTTCCTCCGTCCTTTATCGTTTACCAGGTCTGATTCTTGAGGTCGGTCATCTTCTGCTTGGCTTCCGAGACCTCCTGCTGGGGGGCGTTCTTGGGGTTGTAGAGGCTGCGCTTGCGCATCTCGTCGAAAACGGTGTACTGATCGTTCGAGCACTCGGTCATGTGCTTTATGAGTATTCTCCGAAGCTCCTGAGAGGAGCACTCGGTGCAGCTTCCGGCGTAGACGGTGGTCATGTTCTTCTCGGTGTGAAGAAGGTCGGTAAGCAGTTCGCGTTCCGTCATGTTCTGATTATCCATATTCAGCTCCTCGTTCCCAGATAGTTGTTCAGCGCGTCGAAGTGCTGACGGTGATGCTCCGCATGTTCGCATGCCATGCGCTTCAAAGCGGGGTCCTGGAAGCGGTTCTCGTAGACCTTGCACTTCTTATATGCAAGCGCTTCCTGATACATCTCGTCCTGAACGACCGTGAGATCGCCGTTCGCGATCTGGCCCTGAGACTGATCGTTCATAAACCAAGGTTGATTGTTCGGCATATTTACCTCCTGGATTGATTTTGTACAAATAGTATTTGCCGAACGGCTTTTTTTATTCATAAAAACAAAAAAGACCCGCTCTCCCGAAGGAGGGCGGATCCTTGGCTTTTATTGTCAGATGAGCTCGATAAGGGCCATCTCTGCGGCGTCACCGCGGCGGGGACCGAGCTTCATGATGCGGGTGTAACCGCCGGTCTTGCCGTCATACTTGGGAGCGAGCTCACGGAAGAGCTTCTCTACGACGGGGTAATTGGCGACGGTGCGCTTCTCGAAGTCGTCTCTCTTTTCCTTGTGCTGCTTGACCTCGGTCACGTTGTAGAGGTAAGCGATTATCTGCCTGCGGGCATGGAGCCTGGAGGGCTTGTCGATGGTCTTCTCGACCTCGATCTCCTGCTCCTTGTCGTTAAAGGACTTCTTGGTGACGGTCTCTGTATTCTTATACTCGGCCACAGCGATGGTGATGAGCTTCTCGACGATGGGACGGAGCTCCTTGGCGCGGGTCTCGGTAGTGACGAGCTTGCCGTTCCAAAGAAGAGCGGTCGCCATATTGCGGAACATAGCATCACGCTGATCGGTGGGCTTGTTGAGCTTACGGTTAGGCATTTCTTTTTCCTCCTATAATAGTTGCCGATGGGCTTAAGAAATTATTCGTCGCTTTCTCTGAGGGAAAGTCCCAGGGCGGCCAGCTTCTGCTGGACCTCCTCAAGGGATTTGCGCCCGAGGTTCCTGACCTTCATCATCTCTTCCTCGTTGCGCTCAACGAGCTCGGCGACGGAGTTTATACCGGCGCGCTTCAAGCAGTTGTAGCTCCTGACGGAGAGATCCAGCTCCTCGATGGGAGTCTCCAGCAGCTTGGACTTATCGTCGGCGCTCTTGTCGTCGAATATGGTCTCGTGCTGGCTGTTCTCGGTGAGATTGATGAACAGGCTGAGATGCTCGGTCATTATATTCGCCGCCTTGGAGACAGCCTCCTCGGGACGGATAGCTCCGGAGGTCCATACCTCGAGCGTAAGCTGATCGAAGTCGGTGGTGTTGCCGACTCGGGTATCGGCCACGCGGAAGTTGACCTTGGTGATCGGTGTGAAGATGGAATCAACGGCTATTTCACCGATCGGCATGCCGGGCTTCTTGTTCTTGTCGGCCGAAACGTAGCCGCGCCCCTGATCGAGAACGATCTCCATGTTGAGGCGGGCGTTTTCGCCCAGAGTAGCGATGTGCAGATCGGGATTGACGATCTCAACGTCGGCGTCCGTGATAATATCGCCGGCCTTGACCTCACACTCGCCCGTGGCGTCAATGACGACACGCCT
>JAEEGL010411804.1_pt1 | contig 17952 bp, 17 predicted proteins | sample 9134231 | NCBI WGS metagenome assembly JAEEGL01 (sample SAMN16246548, study PRJNA631951) | gut metagenome | biome: gut microbiome; feature: rumen; material: fiber-attached | host: Bos | place: Iran: Karaj | collected 2018-10 | reverse complement strand
TATTCCCCGCGGTGGTAAGGTAACAGTCCGTGTGAAGGCAATGAACGACGGCAACAACCAGCTGATTGCCTGGATGCTCGACCCGACGGCTCCGAAGGATTTCTCAGTGAAGTTCGTGAACACCGTAGACGGTGCAGCCATGAAGGAGATCAAGGGCACCAACTGCTACTGCATCAACTACATCGAGAAGTGGGAAGACGGTGAGCAGCACTATGAGGAAATCGAGATCGTATGTCAGAAGCTTGAGAACGGTCCTGTCGGCTACGACAATCCTTGGAAATAATAAAGAAATCCCCCTCCCAGTTGGCGAGGGGGATTTTTTTGCCATTTGTGCCCAAATGACAAACATTTTTTCCGAATTATAGTTATTTCTCGTTTTTTTTGCTTACTTTTGCGCCCACATTAAGAACTTATTCTTAGAATAACGTATTATGGAACATCAGGTATTATTTGACATCTTCGGGTGGATTGCCAGTATTAGTCTTATCCTCGGTTATCTGCCTCAGGCCATTCAGACCATTCGTACACGCAATACCGACGGTATCTCCATGCCTGCCTTTATCATGATGGCCGTTGGCAGCTTAGCTTTCATGTGTCAGGGTTGGATGCTCGGACGCGAAGGCGTCTTCATGTTTTTTACTAACGTCATCACCTTCACCTGCAGCGTCATCATCTTCGTCATCAAGATTTTGAACGACAGAAAAAAGAAAAAGAGAGGATAGGGAAGATGAATATAGCAATTTTTGTATCAGGAAGCGGGACGAACTGCGAAAACCTGATTAAGTATTTCGCGGGTTCAGAAACAGTGAATACAGCCCTCGTAGTAAGCAACAAGGCCGATGCTTACGCATTGGTGCGTGCTGAGCGCCTAGGCGTGCCTACAGCCATAACCCCCAAGGCAGACCTCCACAATCCTGACGTGATGCTGCCACTGCTTAAGAAGTATGATATCGGCTTTATCGTTCTGGCAGGATGGCTACCGTTGATTCCTGATTTCCTGATTGAGGCTTATCCCCACCGCATTATCAACATCCACCCTGCCCTTCTGCCCAAATATGGCGGCAAAGGTATGTGGGGCCATCATGTGCATGAGGCTGTAAAAGCTGCCGGAGAAACGGAGACGGGTATGACCATCCACTGGGTAACGCCCGTCTGCGATGCAGGTGAGATTATTGCACAATACAAAGTGGCACTATCACCCGAGGATTCGGTAGACGATATCGCAGAAAAGGAGCACCAACTGGAAATGGATTACTTCCCCAAGGAAGTGGAAAAGATTATAAAAACGCTGTAGAAATCAATCTACAGCGTTTTTTTGACTCAGAAATATAGATAAAAATAACTTCTTCATAATCAATCTATTTTTTCAATTTTAGTTAGCTCTATTCTATAAGCTTTTTCCGCTTTTTTATTTTGGTTAATATACTCCTCGTATACATTACCGGATATTTTTGCATTATAGCCCCCTGATACTTTGAACTCATCACTCATTTCTTTGGGATAATAAGCGTTAACATAGCCACCAAAGTTAGGGAGCCAATACAAAATATACCATTCCTGTGTGATATTGTCATAAAAAACCGTACCTGGCATATCCGTTATGGTAAAAGGCGGATTCCCTCGATATGGTATTTCTATTTCTTCGATTTTTGTCAAATAAACATAATAAAAGGATTCTTTTCCATCATAACGCCATAAATTTGATGCCTCTATTTCTTCCTCACTCATCTTGATGACTTTACCAGAAAAGGACACTCTTATAGACTCTTTTATATTTGCTTTATAATTATCAGGAAGGTTCAAGGGGAAATAATAGATGGCAGGATAATCAATGTAGCCTGGGGGGACAATTGTCCACCCATAATGAGAATCATAATACAAATAACCTGTTCCCTCGATTTCAGGAATAGATTGTAGACTATCTTCAAACAACAACAGTTTGTCGTCTACAGTGAAACTGATCTCATCATCACTACTGCATGCGCTAAGCATTCCAATTGAGAATAGCGCATAAAAAAATAACAATAACGCTTTCTTCATCTTAATAACATTTTTAGTTACTACTCTATCTACTAAATCCATGAATATGGAAAAACTTGCGTGAGGCCCATAAATATTAACAATCCTTAATCTTTTGGATTTTTCAAGTTAAAGCGTAGCCCGATGTTAAGGTTGAAATTAAGAGGATGGTCTTTATAGATGGTGGGTGTGCTGCTGCCATCTTTGAAGTAATAGCCAATGCCTGGTTCTGCATAAAGACTGAAAACGTTCGTCAATTTATACTCGGCTCCCACAGAACCATTAAGAGAGAACTGCCAAAGAATTGCATCTAATCTCTTTTCTATCGTGCCACCTGCCGAGATATAAAGTCCAAAGTGGTTACTTTTCCAAAATTCATAATTGATTTTCAGTGGTAGACCGATATAGTTGAGCTGTTGCTCGGTCACCGTTGTTACCCCATTCTTCGTTGTGGTGATATCAGACGAGAGGCGGGTGTATGAAAGTCCACCCTCCACACTCCAGCGGTCATTAAGGCGATAACGGAATGTGAGACCAAAGCGTATAGGTTGACTGTGATGGATTTGTTGTTCTCTCTGTATAGCTTGCATTGAATCTATGATTTCTGTCATATTTTGATTCTCGGACATCCCGGTCTGCTTACCAGCCATCGTACTCGAAATATAGACTTTTGCCGTCAGCCGGTTGTCCAAATGTTTCCGTTGATAGAAATTAGTGGGATAAATGACATGCTCAGGATAGTTACCATTCTTCGGTTTCTCCTCAACGGTATCAGGTCGTTCCTTCTCTATTGTTGTTATAGTATTGACTGTGTCAGGATTTGCTGTTGAGACGGGAATGATGGTTTGAGATTTCTGAATGGGAACTTCGACCATGCTGGACCTTTGTGCCGACTTTGCAAGAGTGACAGGGGCAGGTTTGAATTTCTCAGGGAAAGCTTCTTTGTTCTGGTCTGAATCACCCAATCTGCCATCATGCTCCTTTATAGATACAGTTTGTTGGTATTTCTGCTCAGGATTATTATATAAGAGTCCCCAATACCCCACACCAGCTATCAATAAGACAACGATAACTGCAACTATACGACGCAGCCAAAGCTGACGATATTTATGGGCCTTACCAGCAACCAATGCACGATCCAGCTCCTCCCACGATACCTCTGGGGCGGGCCGTTTATAGCCCGCCATCTTCTGTCGCATTTGTTCTATCCATTGTTCATTCATCGTCGTGGGGAGTTGTCATCATTAAACTTTCGAATCATCTTGGCCAGTAGCTTTTTAGCCCTGTGCAGTTGAGAGGCTGAACTGTCTTTCTTGATACCAAGAAGACGAGCTATTTCCTGATGACTCTTGCCTTCGAACACATAAAGATTCAGTACGGTACGGTAGCCTATCGGCAAACGGCTCAGCATCTGCTGAATGGCATCAGGCGGAATCTCACAGATGGACGGAAAATCTTCGTCGGTCTCGTTAAATTCTTCGTAGTCCATCTGTAGTGATTCATATTGTTCTTTCGTCTTCATGAATTTCAACGACTCATTGACTACAATCTTTGCAGCCCATGCCTCCAAGGAGCCTGTGCCATAACATTTGAAATCTGTGATATGAGAGAATATATGTATGAGTGAATTCTGTAACACATCCTTTTGGTCTTCCTCGTCAGCAATGAATCTCGAACAGACACCAGCCATCGTGTCAGCGTAAAGAGCATAAAACTCTCTGGCTGCAGTCTTATCACCTTCCTGCAGCCGTTTTACCAAGCGTCGTTCTTCATCGCCGACAAATATCACTTTTGGCATTTTATGCACTGTTCTCTGTCTGTTAAATCCACAATTAGAGAAAAACTTGCATGGAGATGCCGACAATTAACACACTTTAATAGTTTTGTTCAAATTGTTTCATAAAAAACGCTGCGGAGTAAGTTTCTGCAGCGTTTTTAATGAAACATTTATGCTCCTTATTTGCTAAGGGAGGTGCAATAATCCTGATACAATTTCGTATAGGGGGATTTATTGTCTAATTGGCTTATCAATTGCTTGGCACATTCAATAATATCTTCACCAAATTCCTGAATGATGATAGGCGACTTGGTAAAGTCTCTAAATAAGCCTATAAAGATGACGTGGAACTCATCCTTGTGATACATCTCAAGATTGAGCTGACGGAAGGTGTTGGCAAGCATTCCTGCAGCGACCTTCTTACAGAAGCCAACCAAATCAGGATCAATATTGAGCTGATCCAATGGAGCGCCTGATGCCCATGGACGCATCTTGGCAAGACAATCCACCACACTGGCGATCAAGGTTTCATCAACGACATTGGTTTCCTTATATTTCCTGAAAGCCACATCATTATTGTTTCGGGCTTCCTGGGCAAGAACAGTAAGAGTGGCCAACTGCATCACAATCTGCTTGTCACTGTATCTTTCGACGACATCATCTTGCAATGCTTGCCACAAATTGATGCCATCGATCCCTTTCTCTTGTAAAGTGTCGGAAACTGCGTCAAAACCTGCATACAAACCCTGATAGATACCATTCATCAGGATAGAACGTGACATATTGCCCGATGTCTCGGAGAAGTGGTCCATGATGTCTTTTGCAGCTGCTTTACATTTCTCTGCATTCTGCCACTCCAACGTTTTCACCGTTTCCGTTAAATACTGCCTAAACTCTTGCATATTTCTCTATATTTTAGTTATTCTGCTGCTGATTTGAGAATCTCAGAGAGTGTCGGGTGGATGTGCACCATGTCAGCAAGTTCGCTGATAGTGGTATGTTTACACATCAGCACACTGACTTCTTGGATAATGTCGGCAGCATGAGCGCCGTAGGCGTGGGCACCGAGGAGAACACCGTCAGGGCTTACAAAGAGTTTCAATAAGCCTTCGCTTTCACCCATGGCAAGAGCCTTGCCGTTGGCGCGCCAGAAAGACTTACGGCACTCGTAAGCAATGCCTTGAGCCTTGAGTTGGTCTTCTGTAGGACCGACACAAGCGGCCTCGGGAGAGGTGAAGATGGCAGCGGGCATGATGTCGAAACGGATACCATCGGTCTTACCCAAAATCTGATTGACAACATGAACAGCTTGCATCTCGGCAGCATGAGCGAGCATCTGACGGGCATTACAATCTCCAATAGCATAAACACCCTTGACATTGGTGTCAAAATGCTCGTTGACCTTGACACCCTGACGCTCATCGTAGTCGATGCCAGCCATAGCGAAATCTGCCTGAACACGCGGCTTCCGACCTGTGGCCATCAGAACGACATCGGCTTCAACACGCTCTGTTTGACCTTTCTTATTTTCAAAGAACACCTCACCATCAGCTATCTGCTTCACACCACATTGCATATTGAAGGAAATGCCTTCCTTCTCCATCTGCTTGCGGAGGCGTTTGGCGATGTCACTATCGAGCGCCGGCAGACACTCCTTGAGGAACTCTATCACCGTAACCTCTGAACCAAAACGGTTGAACACAGAGGCGAACTCCATACCGATAACACCTGCACCAATGATGCAGAGGCGCTTGGGCAGGGTTTCGAGATTCAGAAGGCCTGTGGAATCAACCACTTGAGGGTCGTTAGCGCCTTCAATAGGAAGCCATTTGGTTTCTGAACCTGTGGCGATGATGATGTTATCAGCGGTATGGTCATTAACCGTATGAGCATCAACGAAAGCAGCCTTCTCACGTACCAATGTGATGTTGGGATGTGAGAGAATGCCCTCCACGCCCTGACGCAACTGGGGTACTACCTGAGCCATACGCTCACGAGCCTCAGCAAACGTGGCGGAGTGGACGTAGGTTTTGGTAGGGATGCAGCCCACATTGAGACAGGTGCCGCCCACCTCAGCGCCCTCGAAGATAACGACCTTAAGGCCTTGTTTGGCGGCATATTCAGCGGCGCGGTAGCCACCAGGCCCCGCGCCGATGATAATTAGATCAGCTTTAGTCATTGAACATTGAAGATTGAAGATTGAACATTATGTTTCTGACATAAGTTGACGATAGGTGACCACAGGATGCTTGGCAGCAAGGACATCGTCGACACGTCCGATAGGCGTATTGTGTGGTGCAGACTTTACCAGATCAGGATCAGTCTTAGCCTCCTCAGCAATCTGGCGCATCACATTGATAAAACCATCGAGCGTCTCCTTACTCTCATTCTCCGTAGGCTCCACCATCAGGCTCTCGTGGAACAGCAGGGGGAAGTAGATGGTGGGGGCGTGATAACCGTAATCAAGCAGACGCTTGGCCACATCCATCGTCGTAACACCTGTGGATTTATCCTTCAAGCCATCGAACACGAACTCGTGACAACATATGGTGTCGATGGGAAGTTCGTAGACATCCTTCAACGACTCCTTGATGTAGTTGGCATTGAGTACAGCCAAGGGACCTACCTCTTTAATATGCTCACGACCCAACGAAAGGATATAAGCATAAGCACGCATCATCACAGCGTAGTTGCCCTGATAAGGCGATACGCAGGGGAAGAACTCTTGCAAGCCCTCACGAACACCAACAGGGCCACTGCCAGGACCACCTCCACCATGAGGTGTAGAGAAGGTCTTGTGAAGGTTGATGTGCATCACGTCGAAGCCCATATCGCCAGGGCGACAAGCGCCTAACATGGGATTCAGGTTGGCACCATCGTAATACATCAGACCACCACAGTCGTGAATCAACTGGGCTATCTCAGGAATACGGGTCTCGAAAAGGCCCAGCGTATTGGGATTGGTCATCATCATGGCGGCAATCTCAGCACCCTGTTCAGCGACGATACGTTGCAGGTCCTCAAAATCCACCGTACCATCGGCCAGTGACTTCACCTCGATAATCTCCAAGCCACAGACAGCAGCAGAAGCAGGATTGGTGCCATGGGCTGAATCGGGCACAATCACCTTTTTACGAGCCATATCGCCACGAGAACGGTGGTAGTTGTCAATGGTCATCAGACCAGTTAGTTCACCATGGGCTCCGGCGTAAGGCTTGAAGGTGAAGTGCGCCAAGCCCGTGAGTTCACAGAGTGATTTCTCCAACAATGTCACCAAAGCCGACGCGCCCTTCACGGTGGCAGCCGGTTGTTTTGGATGCAGGTTTTGGAACTGGGGCAGAGCAGCCATCTCCTCATTGATCTTAGGATTGTACTTCATTGTACACGAGCCCAGAGGATAGAATCCTGTATCCACGCCGAAGTTATTATTAGAGAGATTGGTATAGTGGCGCACTACCGTCAACTCGTCGCACTCGGGCAATTGAGCATCCTCTGCACGTTTCATAGAAGCAGGTATCTCGTAATCTCCAAAATTGTTTTTGGGCAGACTATAACCTTTGCGGCCCTCATGGGAGAGTTCAAATATCAATGATCCATATAACTTACTATTCATATTTTTTCTGTTTTTGAGAGTTAATGTAGACCATCTGCCAACGGAAGTGCTTCGACGAAACGGTCGATTTCTTCCTTTGTACGCTTTTCTGTAACAGCAATAAGCAGACTACCATCGTTCATCTTAACACCCGGGAGAATGCCATTCATCAGATAGGACGAGAACAGTTTGTCAATATCTCCATCATAGCGAACAAGGAATTCATTGAAGAATGGCTTGTCGTAAACCAAATGGAACTTTCCTGTTGCCAAGAGTTTATCACAGAGATAGTGAGCACCTGCGTAAGAAAGTTGTGCTGCTTCCTTCAGTCCTTGTTTGCCCATCAACGACATGTATATGGTCACAAAGAGAGCCATCAACGACTGGTTGGAGCAGATATTCGACGTGGCTTTCTGGCGACGGATATGCTGTTCACGAGCCTGAAGGGTTAGCACAAAGGCTCGCTGATTCCGATTATCTTTAGTCATACCCACGATACGACCAGGCATCTTACGGATGAGTTTCTCTGTGCAACACATATAGCCCACATAAGGACCGCCAAACTGCATCGGGATACCCAGACTCTGACCATCGCCCACTGCAATATCAGCGCCCCACTCTCCCGGAGTCTTCAGCACAGCAAGATCGGCTGCAACGCTATTAATAATCAAAAGAGCCTTGTTATCATGACAAGCATCAGCAAAACCAGTAAAGTCCTCAACGATACCACAGGCGTTAGGCTGTTGCACGATAACGCCAGCCACGCCTCTAGCAGCCAGTTTTGCCTTAAGGGCTTCAACATCAGTTACGCCATCCTTCTCGCTTATTGTCTCCAGTTCAATACCCTGATGTAAGGCATAGGTATTGAGCACCTTCCGGGTATCACCATTCAAGGTCTCTGACACTAGCACTTTGTTAACTTTTTTACCAGCAGCCACAGCCATCATCATAGCCTCGGCAGTAGCAGTTGTACCATCGTACATGGATGCGTTGGAGACTTCCATACCTGTGAGTTCTGTCATCATGGACTGATACTCAAAGATATAGTGCAGGGTACCTTGCGAGATCTCTGCCTGATACGGAGTGTAGGAGGTCAGAAACTCGGAACGCTGCAGCAGACTGGGAATCACAGACGGCGTGTAATGATCGTATACGCCATAGCCAGCGAAACAGGTTAGTTGCTGATTCTGCGAACCCAATTTCTCAAACAGTTGGCGCACCTCCATCTCACTCATCTCCGAGGGAATCTTATAGTCTCCTCGGAAACGGATGCTCTCAGGAATCTGGGAATAGAGGCCGTCGAGGTCTTTCACCCCCGCCTTTTCCATCATCGTGCGCAGGTCGTCTTCCGTATGGGGAAAATACTTATAGTTCATTGAAGATTGAACATTGAAAATTGAACTTTATTTTTCGCAGAAAGCAGCGTAAGCCTTGGCGTCCATGAGGTTGTCGAGCTCAGACTTGTCGCTGAGTTCCACCTTGATAATCCAGTTCTCGAAAGCATCCTCATTGATCAGCTCGGGCTGATCCTCAAGGGCTTCGTTGACTTCGACAACAGTTCCACTAACAGGAGAATACAAATCGCTGGCAGCCTTGACACTCTCTACGGCGCCAAACTCCTCACCGGCTTCCACCTCATCGTCGACCTCAGGCATATCCACATACACCACGTTACCCAAAGCGTTCTGGGCATAATCTGTAATACCGATGAAACCAAAATCACCTTCTACTCTTACATATTCGTGTGACTCTGAGTAGTAGAGTCCTTCAATTACTTTTGCCATAATACTTATTATTGTTTATTTTTTACCTTTTTACTTTTTATAGCTCTTGCTATAGAATTGTTTCTTGACCACCTTTCCTGGGAAGACCTTCTTACGAATCTGGATTTGCACCTCGGTGTCAAGTTTGGCGTAGGCAGCATCCACGAGTGCCATACACACACTCTTATCAGACGACAGAGTATGATAGCCCGTGGTTACCTCACCAATGGGTTCGCCTTCCATGTTCAGCACGGTATAACCATGACGGGGAATGGCCTTATCGAAGAGTTCGATACCCACGAGTTTCTTTGCCGGACCTTCAGCTTTCTGCTTGGCGAGGGCTTCCTTACCGATAAACTCAGGCTTGTCGAGTTTCACGAACATACCCAGACCTGCCATGATAGGGGTAATCTCCTCAGAGAGTTCATCACCATAGAGAGGCAGACCCACCTCGAAGCGCAGTGTATCGCGGCATCCCAGTCCACAAGGCTGAACACCAGCAGCGATAAGTTTATCCCAACACTCGTTGATGAAGGCATGCGAGCCGTAGATCTCAAAGCCGTCCTCGCCAGTATAGCCCGTGCGGGATATAATCACGTCACCAATGGTCTTACAGGTGTAGAACGTCAGTTCCTTGCAAGGCAATCCCAATACCGTTTCTACATTATGCTCAGCCTCAGGGCCCTGAATGGCAATCTGACCATAGTAGTCGGAACGGTTCTGGAGGTCGATGTCAAAGCCCTCGGCTTTCTCCTGCATCCACGCCCAGTCTTTGTCGATGTTGGCTGCGTTGATAACCAGGAAGAAATCGTTCTCGCCCATCTTATATACTAAGAGGTCGTCTACTGTGCCACCATTCTCATAGCACATCATGCCATAATAGATCTTTCCTACCGGAGCCCCAGCGATATCGTTCGTAAAGATATGTTGTACATAGCGCTCGGCATCGGGGCCTTTTACGGTGACCTCACCCATGTGGGACACGTCGAAGAGACCCACATGTTCACGAACGGCGATGTGTTCAGGGGCGATGCCCGCATTCTGATACAGCAGAGGCATGTCAAAGCCACCGAACTCCACCATCATAGCACCTAACGACAGGTGCTTGTCATAGAGACAAGTACGTTTGGTTTTCTTTTCAAGTTCTTGTTTAATTGCCATAGATTATTGTATTTGTTTGATAAAGTCTTCACGCAGATATTGTTGTTCAATTTTTTCAATCTCAGCCACCTCATCAAGGGTCAGCAGCCGCTCCCCCACACAAAGCGTATCACGGATGAGAGCCTTCACCTCGTCAAGACCCAATGAGGTGTGGTCTTTTAATAATGTGATGCGCTGGCGTACACTCTGGATGCCTTTTTTCTGAAGTTTCTCCGTACTGGGGGTGATGGCATGGAGCATGTGGTCCATGTTGGTATCATAGAGCAAGGTGGAATGCACGATGCTCCGTCCCTCAAGATGATAACAGGCAGTACCGCACACCTTACGGTCGCCAATCATTACGTCATTATGAGCCGTTCCCGTGGCCTCGACACCCATTTTCCGGAGTACAAGCAGCACCATATTTATGAAACGGTTGAAGGCAAAGCCTACATTCTCGCCAGAGGTGATAAACGAGAGCATGACATTGTCCATATCGGCATAGACACAACCTCCCCCACTCTTCCGACGGACCACATGGATGCCATGCTCACGACAGTAGTCGAGGTTGACCTCGTTTTCCACCACCTGATTGCGCCCGAAGATAACCGTAGGTTCCACCTGCCACATAAAGAAAGCGTCGGACTCGTCGAGACGACGGGCCACGAACTCTTCCATCGCCAGATAAAAAGAGAGGCGACGGGTGTCAGTAAACGGCATGGTGATAAATTTCATATTTTAGGTGCAGTCTTATAAACTTTCTGCAAAAATATGAAGTTTTTATGTAACTACCAAACCTTTTAGCATTATTTATAGAAAGAAATCCAACCGTCCCATAACACCTATTTTAAGTCTTATTCAGATTTCGCTATGCAAAATTATTGATTTATTTTGTAAATTGATAAAATTTGTATATCTTTGCAGTCGAAATAACAATTATTAGTGTGGAAAAGACTGAATTTACACTCTTAAGCAAGATCCAAACCCCTGCGGACCTGCGTAAGCTCACGGTCGACGAGTTGCCCCAGCTATGCGATGAGCTGCGTCGCGATATCGTGGAAGAGGTAGCCGTCAATCCAGGGCATTTGGCATCGAGTCTCGGCGTGGCAGACATTACCGTAGCACTACATTATGTGTATAACACACCCGAAGACCGTATTGTATGGGATGTGGGCCATCAGGCGTATGGCCACAAGATATTGACAGGACGACGCGAACAGTTCTGCACCAACCGCAAACTTGGTGGCATCAAGCCATTCCCCTCACCAGAGGAGAGCCAGTACGACACGTTTGCCTGCGGCCATGCCAGCAACTCCGTTTCTGCAGCCCTTGGCATGGCAGTGGCCGCCAAGTTGGAAGGCAAGGAAAACCGGCATGTGGTGGCTGTCATTGGTGATGGAGCCCTGAGTGGCGGCTTAGCCTTCGAAGGCTTGAATAACGTTTCGTCGAGTCCCAACGACCTACTCATCATCCTCAACGACAACAACATGTCTATCGACCGCTCGGTAGGCGGTATGAAACAATATCTGCTGAACCTGAGTACCAACGAGACCTATAATGCCCTGCGCTTCAAGGCTGCCCGTTGGATGCACAGCAAAGGCATGCTCAACGATGACCGCCGGAAGGGGATCATCCGCTTGACCAACGCCGTAAAGAGTGCCATCTCCCATCAGCAGAACATCTTCGAAGGAATGAACATCCGCTACTTCGGCCCCTTTGACGGGCATAACGTCAAGGAGCTGGTGCGCATCCTCCGGCAGATGAAGGACATGAAGGGACCGAAGCTGCTGCATCTGCATACGCAGAAAGGCCATGGCTATGCCCCTGCAGAAAAGGATGTGACCACATGGCATGCTCCAGGAAAGTTTAATCCCGACACAGGTGAGCGTATTGTGGACAATGACCCCACGAAACCTCAGAAATACCAAGACGTGTTCGGCCATACCCTGTTGGAGTTGGCCAAACAGAATCCAAAGATTGTCGGTGTTACCCCCGCCATGCCCTCGGGCTGTTCGATGAACATCATGATGAAGGAGATGCCCGACAGAACCTTCGATGTAGGTATCGCTGAGGGACATGCTGTCACCTTCTCGGGTGGTATGGCCAAGGACGGGCTACTGCCTTTCTGTAATATCTACAGCGCCTTTGCCCAGCGTGCTTTCGATAATATCATCCATGATGTGGCGTTGCTGAACCTGAACGTGGTATTCTGCTTCGACCGTGCCGGACTTGTTGGAGAAGACGGTCCTACACATCATGGTGCCTTCGATCTTGCAGCCTTACGCCCGATTCCGAATCTGACCATCTCATCGCCGCTCGACGAGCATGAGCTGCGCCGACTGATGTACACAGCCCAGTTACCGAACAAGGGACCCTTTGTCATCCGTTACCCGCGTGGTGGTGGCGAACTGCAGGATTGGCGTTGTCCACTGGAGGAAGTAAAGGTGGGCACTGGCCGTAAGCTGAAAGACGGTAGTGACGTGGCTGTGCTAAGCATCGGTCCGATAGGCAACAATGTGACGAGAGCCATCCAACTATTGGAGGATGAAGGCAAGGCCATCAGTGTGGCCCATTATGATATGCGCTTCTTGAAACCCATCGACGAACAGATATTGGATGAGGTGGGAAAGAAATTCAAGAAGGTTATCACGATTGAGAACGGAACGAAGGAAGGCGGACTGGGCTCTGCCGTCCTGGAATGGATGAACGACCACGGCTACCAAGTTCGTGTCGTCCGCCTCGGATTGCCCGACAAGTTTGTAGAACACGGCAAAGTCTGTGAACTGCAGAAGATTGTCGGCATCGACGAGCAAAGTATCATCAAGGCAATCAAGGAAATATGAAAATCGTCATCGTCGGTGCAGGTGCCGTAGGAACTCATCTGTCGAAACTGCTGTCGCGCGAACATCAGGACTGTGTGCTGATTGATGCCGACGAAGAGCGCCTCAACGGCCTCGGCGAGTTTGACGTGATGACCTATTGTGCATCGCCCACCAGCATCAGGGCACTGAAGGAAGCAGACACACCGCATGCCGACCTCTTTGTGGGTGTCACCCCCGAGGAGAGTACGAACATCAATGCCTGTATTCTGGCGCATGCCTTAGGAGCCAAGAAGACTGTAGCCCGCATCGACAACTACGAATATCTCTCACCAAGTCTGCAGCCCTTTTTCAAGAACCTGGGACTTGACTCACTCATCTACCCCGAAGTACTGGCTGCCACCGACATCAACAACGGATTGAAGATGTCGTGGGTACGTCAGCGTTGGGACGTACACGACGGTGCCCTGATTTTGTTGGGCATCAAGCTACGTGAGACAGCTGAGATTCTGAACCTGCCGTTGAAAGAACTCTGCGGTCCGGACGACCCTTATCACGTTGTAGCCATCAAACGTGGCGGTGAGACAATCATCCCGAGTGGTATGGATGAGTTGCGTGTGAACGACCTGGCCTACTTCATGACCACCAAGGATTATATCCCATACATCCGCAAGATTGTAGGAAAGGAGCATTATACCGACGTGAAGAACGTGATCATTATGGGCGGTGGCAAGACAGCCGTACGAGCAGCCCTGACAGCTCCCGACTACATGAACATGAAGATCATCGAGAAGGATGTTGTCCGTTGTGAAAAGCTGAATGAGTTGTTGGAAGACAATGATACGATGGTGATCCATGGCGACGGACGCGATCTGGGATTGTTGGAGGAAGAAGGTATCAAGAACACCCAGGCCTTTGTGGCACTTACAGGCAATGCCGAAACCAATATCCTGGCTTGTCTGACGGCCAAGAAGCTTGGTGTACGCAAGACCATCGCCATGGTCGAGAACCTCGACTATGTGAGCATGGCAGAGAGTCTGGATATCGGCACCATCATCAACAAGAAGACCATTGCCGCTAGCCACATCTTCCAGATGATGCTCGATGCCGATGTCGACAACCTGCGAAGTCTGATGCTCGTAGATGCCGAGGTGGCGGAGTTTACGGCTGCCGAAGGCTCCAAAGTGACGAAAAAGCCCGTCAAGGATCTCGGTATGCCGTTTGGTGTGACCATCGGCGGACTGGTTCGTAATGGTCAGGGCATGCTGGTGAATGGTAACTCGCAAATCGAGGCAGGCGACTCGGTGATGGTATTCTGCCACGAACAGAAACTGAACAACGTAGAGAAGTTCTTTAAGAAAAATACGATATGGTAAACTTCCGTATCATCAGTAAGATTATCGGCTCACTGCTATTCATTGAGGCATTGTTCATGTCGTTGTGCGCCCTGATGGCCTTTTCGTTCGGAGAAGACGACCTGATGGCCTTTCTGATATCACTACTGATCACCTTCGGAAGCGGCTTCTTCTTCCTATACCTTGGACGGAACGCAGACAACAGCCTGAGCCGTAAAGATGCATACGTAGTGGTAACGGCTGCATGGGTGGTATTCTCGTTCTTCGGGATGTTCCCATTCCTGATACATGGTAGCATCACAAATGTTACTGACGCTTTCTTTGAATCAACATCCGGTTTTACAACCACCGGAGCATCGATCATAGACGATGTGGAGGTGTTGCCACACGCCATACTCTTTTGGCGATCGCTGACCCAATGGATAGGAGGATTGGGAATCGTGTTCTTTACCATTGCCATTCTGCCATCGCTGGTGGGCGGTAGCGTCAAGGTGTTTGCCGCAGAGGCAACAGGCCCCATAAAAGCGAAAATGCACCCAAGACTCTCGACGACGGCCAAGTGGATCTGGAGCATATACTTCATACTGACAATAGCCTGCGGACTGGCATTTTGGGCTGCAGGCATGACCCTTTTTGAGGCCGTAAACTACTCCATGACCACCACAGCCACTGGCGGATTTGCCATCCACAACGAAAGCACCGAGTACTACCATTCGGCCACCATCGACTACATCTCCATCACCTTCCAATTCCTTTCAGGCATCAACTTCACCTTATTATATATAAGCATCATCAAGAGGAAAGTGAAGTCGTTGTTCACAAACTCTGAATTCAAGCTTTATGTAGGTGTATTGACAGGTGCCACGCTATGGATCATGTACTTGCTGCTGACCCGCATGGACTACGGCTTGGAGCACGCATTCAGAGCGGCACTCTTCCAGGTGGTATCATTCATGACAACCACGGGAATGTTTAATGAAGATGCAGGCACTTGGCCACACATCACATGGGTGATACTGGGAGTAGTGATGTACCTGGGAGCATGCGCAGGTAGTACCAGCGGTGGTTTCAAATGTGTGCGAGGCGTGATGCTGCTGAAGGTGATACGCAACAACTTCCGCCAGATACTTCACCCGAATGCCGTGCTGCCCGTCAAGGTCAACGGTGTAAACATACCACAATCCAAGTTGGTTGCACTATTTGCATTCTTTACGCTTACCATCCTGATGACACTGGTTACAGCCACCATCATGATTGTGGTCGGCATAGACAATACAAACGCCATCACCATAGCCTTGAGCTGCGTCAGCAACGTGGGGCCGACACTGGGCACACAGATAGGTCCTGTGATGTCGTGGTCGGTATTGCCCGACGTTATCAAGTGGATTTTATGTCCACTGATGCTCATGGGACGTCTGGAGATCATGACCGTACTGGTATTGTTTACCCGCAGTTTCTGGAAGGAGAACTGATGTAAAGATAAAAAAGTAAAAAAGTAAAAAGGTAAAGCTACTATAACAATGTACAGATTTGAGCCACTACTGAAACAGACACTTTGGGGAGGAGACAAAATCATCCCTTTTAAACATCTGAATACTAAGATGGAACAAGTTGGCGAGAGCTGGGAGATATCCGGCGTCAAAGACTTTGAGACCATCGTGGCCAATGGCCCTGATAAAGGCAAGAGCCTCAACCAGCTCGTCAGCGAGATGAAAGACCAGCTCGTAGGCAAAGAGAACTACGAGCGCTTTGGTGATGAGTTTCCCTTGCTTGTCAAATTTATCGATGCCCATCAGGACCTGAGCATCCAGGTTCATCCATCCGACGAGGTGGCCCACCGTCAAGGCAAGAGCCACGGCAAGACCGAGATGTGGTATGCCCTCCCCTCCACCCCTGGAGCGATGCTATATAATGGTCTGAAGCAGCAGATCACCCCCGAGCAATACAAACAGATGGTGGAGAACGATACCATCACCGATGCTTTGGCACGTTATGAGGTTCACGAGGGCGATGTGTTCTTCATCCCCGCAGGGCGTATCCATACGATTGGGGCCGGATGTTTCGTAGCAGAGATCCAGCAGACGTCGGATGTCACCTACCGTATCTACGATTTCAAGCGTAAGGATAAGAATGGCAACTACCGTGAGCTCCACACCCAGCTGGCTGCAGAGAGTATCGACTACACCGTTCTCGACAACTACCGTGCGGAATATGAGCCCTTAAAGAACGAGGGGGTACAGGTGGCAACCTGCCCTTACTTCACCACAGCCGTCTACGACCTTACCGAGCCCATGACGCTCGACTACTCCGAACTCGACTCGTTCGTGATCCTCATTGCCGTCAAGGGCGAGGGCCGTCTGATATGCCATGGCGAGGAGATGCCCTTCCAGATGGGCGACACCGTACTTCTCCCTGCCACCACCAATGAGGTCAGGGTAGAGGGCGAAGTGAAATTTCTTGAGACATATGTCTAATCCGCATCCAGATAGTGACGAATATCATCCTGCAGACGGCGGAACTGCTCGGAGACCATATAACCCGTGTTTTTCTTAAGCATCACCTTGATGTCCTGCAGCGAATTCTCGTAGCAGGACATTTCGTTACGTTTCTGCGTCTTGTGCGCCGAGGCGTGGTATATCTCGCTCTGGCGCTCCTGGCGAAGCAGGTTGCACACCTTCGACAAGATGGGCGACACGACGGTATCAAAGAGATGATGCCCCTGTATATATAAATAGGTGGTCTGAGGGGTCACACCCAGCGCCTTCAGGTCGTCCTTGGTAGCCAGATACTCGTCTTTCGCATCCGGGAAGAGACGCTGCAACTCATTGATCTTCGTATGCACCTTCCGCCTCAGTTTGGCAATCGAGGGGTCTGGCACCTGAACGTTGAACCCTCCCGGGTCAGCAATACGGCAGAAATCCGTAATCGAGAACTTGGGATAGTTGCCATTACGATACACCATGACCGACCACACGAACAGCGGGAATATCGCCTCGCTGAACTGTTGGAAATACCCGCGGAAGTCGAAGATGCGGTGGTCGTTAAGCGTTACGGAGACACAGACATTGTGCAACGACGGAGCATAGCACTGGAAGTTCTCAATGGCATAGACATAAGTATGGAAGACATAGGGACTCTCCAGCACCCGCTTCGACTGGTGTGTCCGACCTTGTATCAGATAGTCATAATCGGCATCCACGCAGGCAATCATATCCTTTCCCAAGGGCTCGCCCTCGAGGAAGTTCATCAACACCGACTTCTTCCCGCGTGTCAGATTGATCTTCGAGGGCAGCATCACCTCGAAATAGCGCTTGTCGTTCTCAAACTCCGAAAGAACGGTACGCCAGAAATAAATATCATCATAGCTCTCGACATAAGCCACAATCCTATGTCGTGCCGTCTTCGATCTCAGCGCATTGGCCGCCTCGAAGTAGCTGCTATTCAGATTATCCCTGAGCCTACTAGGCATAATTTTCAATCTTCAATC
>JAEEGL016957613.1_pt1 | contig 17953 bp, 17 predicted proteins | sample 9134231 | NCBI WGS metagenome assembly JAEEGL01 (sample SAMN16246548, study PRJNA631951) | gut metagenome | biome: gut microbiome; feature: rumen; material: fiber-attached | host: Bos | place: Iran: Karaj | collected 2018-10 | reverse complement strand
ATGCTATTCAAAAAATAGCCGACAAACACGGTTTGAAGGTTATTTACGATGCAGCCCACGCGTTTGCCGTCAAAAAGAACGGTGTTTCCATTTTAAATGCTGGAGATTTGTCGGTGTTGAGTTTTCACGCCACAAAAATATATAGCACAATAGAAGGCGGTGCAGTAATCTGTCATTCGCAGGAGATGAAACACCATATCGACAATCTGAAAAACTTTGGATTCCGAGGCGAGACTGTTGTTGAAGAACCTGGAATCAACGCAAAACTCAACGAAGTTCAGGCTGCATATGGATTGGTATCGCTTAAATATATTGACACGGCAATTGCCAAGCGCAAACAGATAGTTGAGCACTATCGTGCGTCGTTAAAAAACACGTCAGGCATCTCATTTTTGCCAGAGCAAAATAATGTAGAGCATAATTACGCCTATTTTCCAATCTTTATTGATGAAGCAAAATATGGGATGAGCCGCGATGCATTATATGACAAGTTAAAGTCAAACAATATTTTAGGACGGCGGTATTTCTATCCGTTGATTTCTACGTTTGAACCATACAGAGAACTTCCTTCGGCACAGAATCTGCTTGTGGCACAGAAAGCAGCGGAACAGGTGATTTGTCTGCCGCTGTATCCTGATTTGGAAAGTCGTGATTTGGAAAGAATCATAGATTTGATTAAAAGATGAAGTTCGCAGTAGTGCAACCATATAAAACTAAATTATGAAAGAAAGTAACAACATAGTATCAGACACAATTCGCAACGAGTTCATTGAAGTTTATGGAATTATACAGGCTCATAGAAATAAGATAATTGCTGTTGTTGACAATGAGTCACTGCTTATGATATGGGAAGTTGGAGGTTACGTTTCTGCCAAACTGAAGTGTTCGTCGTGGGGAGATGGTGTGGTAAGGCAGTTGGCAGAATTTATCCATACTCAGGACCCGACAAGCCGAGGATGGAGTTACCGCACTATCTACAAAATGGTGCAACTTTACGAGACATACTCGAACGATAGTTTCAAGAATCTGATAAAACAGACAAAAATGATTCTTTCCGATAAAATTGTGCCAATAGAAACGGCACAAATTACGGACTCAAAATCAAACGATTACGAAGCAAACAAATTTGTGCCGTTGTCAACGGCACAAATGCCTAATGTTCTTTTGGCGACAGGTTGGTCTAATCATCAAATAATATTGAGTCGCTGCAAAACCGACAACGAAAGATTGTTCTATATGCTGTATGCGGGGCACGAACGTCTGAAAAACAAGGAACTTGAACGAGCCATTAAGACAAACACAATGACATCCCTTCTTGGAAGTGCAAATGTGCAGTCCAATGTTATGAAAACAGAATATCCGAACTCAAAGGTAATGTTTAAAGATACGGCGTATCTTGATTTTCTTGGGTTGCCTATGAAATACAAGGAATCAAAGTTAAGAAAAGATATTGTTACGCATATGAAGGATTTCATTCTTGAGGTGGGAAAGGATTTTCTGTTTATTGACCAAGAACACAAGGTGGCAGTGGGTGGAAAAACGTTTAAGATTGATTTACTGTTCTACCATCGGCAATTGCAATGTATGGTTGCATTCGAACTGAAAACAACCGAATTCAAGCCGTCATATCTTGGACAGTTGGAGTTCTATTTGGAGGCTCTTGACCAAGAGGAACGGCGGACAAACGAAAACCCCACCATTGGTATATTGTTCTGCAAAGAGTCTGATATGGATGTGGTACGATTTGCGTTAAACCGCAGTATGAGTCCGCTGATGATTATGCAGTACAAGGAGCAACTGAAAATAGGCAGTGTGATACAGCGAAGTCTTGTGGAATTTTGTGAATATCTTACTCAATGTGAAAAATAACATCCTATGAAACTCGCTATAATGCAACCATATTTAGTCTTCAAGATATGAATAGAATGATTCTAATATTTTCAGGTTTTAATCAAAGGGCGATTATTGCATTCATTCGGACTTTGGTGAAAAACAAATTGAGATTTTGCATAATTGCTTTGTCTGAAAATGATCCTATTCTGCTTTCTGAGTATAAAAAGAACGTGTTAACTATTAGAAAATCAAAGAAGTTGGATTTGGGTGAAATATTGCAATGTGTAAAACAAGTAAAAGAGAAATGTCAAACTGATTCGTTATTCATTGCTCCATCTACAGAAGCGCTTAATAGGTTTTTATTGAAAAATCGAAATGTTTTTGAGGAAAACGGATGTGAGATCCCATTGGTAGAAGAAGCATTATATCAACAAATCTCGGATAAAGAATCCTTCGGGAAACTATGCCAGTCATATGGAATAAAAGTTCCTAATACTGTCGAGTTTAATAAAGAGAATATACCATTTGTAGTAAAACCCAAATTTTATGAAACAACAGAGATATTGTCATCCCCAATTATAGTAGATTCAGAAAAAGTACTTAATTCGATTGATTTTGACTCCCAGAATTATTATTGTCAAGAATATATAAATGGCAATTCGTTTTATCTACTATACTACATTTCCAAAAATAAAAAAATATATAGGCTTGACCAAGAGAATTTATTACAACAGCCGCAAGGTAAGTCAATTGTAGCTGCGCATTTGATTTCACAATTCGTTGATGATAGAAAGTTCAGAAATATGTTTAATACAATAAACTTTCATGGACTTGTAATGATTGAGATTAGAATAGTAAACAAAGAGCCATATATAATAGAAGCAAATCCGCGTTTTTGGGGCCCTAGTCAATTGTTTGTTGATTGTGGCGTGAATTTATTCGAATATTTTTTAAAAGATTATGACTTTAAAATTTGCGATTTGAAGACGGAACCACGGCAAACATTGTATTTTTGGAACGGGGGAATGTCAAGTAATGTGGTATATCATAACGTCAAAGATTTTGATTTTGATGAATATATAAAATATGATATTTATAAAAGACCAGATACAATGGAAATCTATAAACAGGAATTGATAAATAGGCTAAGTTCCAGTTACAACACTGTAAGCAAGCACTCTCAATATCAAATCCTTCCTAGTTGTTTAACTGAATTCATTGATCAAAAACAATTAAACACAAAATCACGCGCAGAACAACAAAGGTTTGACTACATAACCCACAGAATTACGCTAAAAGGCAAGTCGCTTATTGATATCGGCGCGAATACAGGTTTCTTTTCTTTCTGCGCCATTGAAGCAGGTGCAAAACATGTTACCTCCTACGAAGGGAATGTCGCCCATGCGGAGTTCTTGTCTGCGGCAATAGAATTACTTGAACTAGGCAGTCAGATGGAAGTGAAAAACGAGTATTATAGTTTCAACGACACAAGAAAATATGACATCTGTTTTCTTCTAAATGTCATTCATCATCTCGGTGATGATTACGGAGACAAATCCTTAAGCATTGAAAAAGCAAAAGAATTTATGATTTCGCAACTCAACAAAATGTCTTTTATTTGTGAAACCATTGTATTTCAGCTCGGCTTCAATTGGAAGGGTGATAGAACAAACGGTCTATTCAAAAAAGGCACTAAGCAAGAGATGACAGAATTCATTAAAAATGGAACGCGAAACTATTGGGATATAGAACATATTGGCATTGCCGAGAAATTCACCGGTGAAATCGTTTATAAAGATGTCTCGCCAAACAATATACAACGAATGGACGAACTAGGCGAATTTTTAAATAGGCCTATTTTTATTATGAAATCGAGGCGTTTATGCAAAAATGGATAGAAAAAGGCTAATATATTGCCCATCTGGAAAAAATGGATTCGACAAAATTCATTGTCTCAAGCCAACGCCATTTATAATTGACAATGAAACTGTCCGCGTTTATTTTGGCGTAAGAGATGAAGAATCAAAGACAAGAACAACATTTATAGACCTTTCCATTAACAATCTTAATGAAATCAAATACATTCATGATAAGCCTGTTATAGATTTGGGCAAAATAGTTTGTTTTGACAATTCTGGAGCATATGTTTGTTCTGTTGTAAAAAAAGATTCAAAGATTTTCATGTATTATATCGGATGGAATCCATCTATAACGGTACATACTCGTAATTCTATCGGAGTCATTTTTAGCGAGGATAATGTTTTTTCGTTTAATCGGATTTATGACAGTTCCATTTTAGAAAGGGACAAATTGGAACCATACAACACTGGAGCAGTGGATGTCAAATACTATGAAGATGAGAACATCTGGAAAATGTGGAACACAAGCGGTTCCGAATGGAAAATGCTCAACAACAAACATGAAATTTTTTATCATATAAAGTATGCAACATCAAAAAATATTATTGATTGGGACAAAGCATACACAACCTGCATTAAACACCAAGATGAATTTGAATGCACTGCTCGTCCTTCCGTCATAAAAGTAAATGGTAAATACCAAATGTGGTATGGCAAAAGAAATATTATCGATTTCAGAACGGATCTTCGAAATGGATACAGAGGCGGATATGCGGAGTCTAACGATGGAGTTAATTGGGTTAGAAAAGATAACGAATTTGGTCTTGATATATCAAGCACTTTGTCTGACTGGTACAGCCAAGCCATCTTTTATCCTTACATCATAAGGATAAAAGATAAATTAATTATGTTCTACAATGGAAACGGATTTGGAAAAACGGGTTTTGGATACGCTATTCTTGCCGAAGGTTAATATGGAAAAAGAAGCGATGCCATTGGTATCAGTATGTTGTCTTGTCTACAACCACGAGCCGTTTCTTCGTGAGTGTTTTGATGGTTTTGTAATGCAGCAGACAACTTTCCCAATAGAGATACTTGTGCATGATGATGCGTCAACCGATCATTCTGCGGACATAATTCGAGAATATACAGCAAAATACCCTCAATTATTCAAGCCAATTTATCAGACGGAGAATCAGTATTCAAAAGGCATCTCTATTTCTTTTAAGTTTCAGTTTCCGCGTGCAAGAGGTAAATATATTGCCATGTGCGAAGGTGATGATTATTGGACGGATCCGCTGAAATTGCAGAAGCAGGTGGAGTTTCTGGAGAAGAATGGAGATTATATGTTAAGTTTTCATAAAGTTATTATAAAATCTGAAATAGAAGAGGAAAGATCTATGTTTTCTCATTTAGAAGAACGAGAATATATCAATAGTGAAATATATAACAGATGGACAATACCAACGTGTTCTGTCGTCTATAGAAAGGAAAAGTTTGATTATAAGCCTTCTTCAAAAATTGTTTTTGGTGATATATATTTGTGGTTGACTATTATGAGAAATGGGAAGGCATATTGTTTAGATTTTTTTGGAGCTGTGTATAGACGTCATTCGAACGGTTTGTCTTTTCCTTCGGGTTTGAATCATGATTTAGCAAAAAAATTATTCTATCAATACAAATATATGCAATGTGAATTCCCTGATGTGGCAAACATTTCTATACGGTTGCGGAATAAGTATTTAAATCAATTGCTAGCAGATAAAAATGATAGAGACACTTTGAAATTTAGATTGTATAAAATGATGTATGAACCTAAATTAATATTTTCAAGATTTTGTTTTGAAACCTTTTTTAGGTATATTCCGTCTTGGATAAAATGTGTATTTAAATGCTAATATAAACAATGATAGCAAAAAAAGTTAATAAAAAGGTTGAGTTTGATTATTGGACAGGATGCCCTAATGATGTTATTGGTAGTATAAATAGAGCTATATCACAGTATCTAATATACTACAAAAAAGTAAAGGTCGGTATTACTGGACGTAATCCACAAGAGAGATTTAATGAACATCAAAATAATGGTAGATGGAATAGAATGGTTGTGAAATATAAAACGAGTTCTGAAAATTTTGCAAATAAAGTTGAAAAATATTTTATTGAAACTAGACCTGAATTGAAGAACAAGTGGCTTGGTTATAGTGGCTTGTCAGAAAATGGATATAACTATTTATATGTAATTATGAAATAATATGAAGCAGAAAGAAAATACTAGTATTATGAATAACATATAGATATGGGATTGTTCTCGTTTGCAGTTTTGTAAAAAAATCTATATATTTGAAAAGTTGAATGTATAAATATGTTAATATAGAATTGTATAGATTATTATTTACCATAATAATTTGTCTTCACCATTCTCAACTTCTTCCATTTTTGAAACATGGATACCTGGCTGTAGAATTCTTTTTTATGGTATCTGGATTTATGATCTGCAGAAGTTTGTTCAACAAGCATCAAGATGTTAAATATTATTTTGTAGAAAGAATAAAAAAACTCTATCCTCAATATATATTTGCATTGATTGTCATGACTCTTTATTGTGCATTTATACAATTATATCATGGCATTGGGGACTCAATAGGCACTATCATAACAAACTTTTTTACCGAAATATTTATGTTGCAGGGGTTGTTGCCTTGTTTGGGAGCAAACAATTATCCAATGTGGTATATGGCAGTTTTATTATGGGGTGGGACTTTGGTTTATTTTGTTTTAAAAAAGATTCCAGTAAAGTGGATTATTATTTTTTCGCCGATATACATAGCGGGTTATTATGCTTATAATTTTATTGTTTCAGATACAATTGAGGTGTGGTCTGGAATAAATACATTGTTGAGAGGTATTGCTGACATGATGATAGGTGTGTTATTATACTTTTTTGTTATTAAAAACAGATATGGACATTTGCTGGAGAAATATTCAGTAATATTAAGAGTTGTAGGTCTGACGGGTGTCATATGGTGTTTGTGTTCTGTAAATTTTAATGATGTGTTTGCATTATTGTTTTTGCCAATTTTGATAATAGGCTCACTTTATTCAAAGTCAGATTATTTACATATTAGCAAGTGGTCAAAATATTGTTATCCAATATATTTGAATCATGCTTTGGTAATTGATTATATACGTAGATTGTTGAATTTTTATACTGATAATAATGTGGTAATTGTTTTGGGAGTATTGTTGTCTATTATATTATATTCTATATGTGCATATCATTTAGTACATTGGATACAAAATAAGATATTGATAATATTTAGAAAATGAAGAGCGATTTCCAGAAAATAGTAAATAGATTGCCATCAAATTTAGATGGAAAATATTCGTTTTTGTACAAACAAAAATCAATATACAAATGTCCTCAATTGGAAGTTAAAAGTTATAGAAATGTGTTCGTTTCACATGAGGGACTTTGTTTGCAATATTTTAGATTGTTACCATACTCTACTTTCAATATTAATTCGTCGTACGATGTAAAGCATGGTTGGGAGTTTTATAGGCTGGTTACAGAGCAGTATTTGGTAAGTACGTTTGGTAAAAGCTTGAAAAAGATAAGGTTGTCTGAAAGGGAAAAGTATGCCATAATACATACAAAATGGTTTAATTATTCATTTTGGATGTTGTCGAGTCTTGTACGACTACGGATGTTGTATGCTTCAGGTTGTGATTTTGTTTTAATTTATCCGGAAGAATGGGACAAAATACCATATGTACAAGCTACCTTGAAGGCATTCCCAAATCTAAAAGTCGAGAAAATACCTGTTGGTGTACATGTCCAGGTGCCAAATCTGCTTTTGCCAGAGGTAAGACCTTTTACTGCTTGCTTGAATGAGATAGATACTAAAGACGTGTCTGAACATATGCAACAATTCTACTATGATGAGATACAGCATGTTGGCAAAACGCCACAGAGGTTGTTTGTCAATAGGAAAAAAGCATCGTGCAGGAAAATAAAGAACTATCATCAGGTTAGGGCCTTGATAGAGCAAAATGGTTTTACAGAAGTTGATTTTGATGATTTGACATTTGTCGAACAGATGGCATATGTGCATAATGCCCGTCAGATTATAATGCTACATGGTGCAGGTATGACAAATATTATGTTTGCACAACCCAAAACAAAGGTCTTGGAACTGATGCATGAATATACAGAGCCAAGAAATTATAGGTTTATTTATTGGTTCTTGACAGTCCAAATGCAATGTGACTATTTCGTACAATTTTGCAGGACTATTGATACCAATATTGATGAGTGGAGAAAAGATCTTATTGTTGACACCGAACTGCTTGAGGAGAATTTGAAATTAATGATGCAGTAAAATGAAAGAGCCACTAGTTACAGTTTTGATGCCAGTATACAATGGCGAAGCATATTTGCGATATGCGATTCAAAGTATTCTTGACCAGACATATACTGATTTTGTTTTTCTAATTATTAATGACGGAAGTACAGATGGTTCAGAAGAAATAATACTGTCATTTGATGATTGCCGAATACAATATGTTAAGAATGAAACTAATCTTAAGTTGGTAAAAACGCTTAACAAGGGGTTGTCGCTAATAAAGACAAAATATGTTGCTCGTATGGATGCCGACGATATAAGTTTGCCCGAACGGTTGGAGCGGCAGTTATTTTATATGGAGCAAAATCCTGATGTCGGATTGTTGGGAACTTGGTGTAAGACATTTGAGGAAAATAGATGTATTCGCAATAATAAAGATGTAAATCATGATCAGGAAATCAGCCACGAACAGATATGTTTTAAACAGTTATATCAAATACAATTAGTTCACCCAACATGTATGATGCGAATGTCAGTGCTAGAAAATATCGACAATTGGTATGATGAAAATTATCTGCATGCTGAAGATTATGAGTTGTTTACTCGTATGTCACATGTGACAAAGTTAGCGAATATAGCTGAGGTATTACATCTGTATAGAAAACACGGGAATGCGGTATCTGTTTTGAATAATAAAGAACAAAATAAAAATAGTTATAAAGTAATCAAACGAGAGTTCTGTCGATTAGGAATAGAAATCACTGACTTGCAAATAGAAACTTTCACAGCTTTAAATTACCAAGCTTATTCAGAAGTAAAGCTATCTGTGTTAGACATAAGGCAGTTGCTTGAAAAAATGGTGTTGGCAAATAAAATATCAAATTATTTTGAAGATGTTTTTTTGTTTGAAAGACTTTCTAGTTTATGGCTTTCATATTGTTATGAAACGCATATGCCGATTTCAATGTATAATAATTCTTCATTGGCAAGGTCGATTCCTATGGCTCGAAAATTAAAATGGTTTGTGAAAAATTGTCTATATAAAGTAAAAGGGAGGTGACCTTTTACTTCGTCAAACCAACTGGCAACCATGTCGCTTATCTTGTAAAAGTCTAAAAAAATAAACTTTTTATTACTTCATATTAATAGAATATTATATCTTTGCGCCGAAAGTACAATAAAGCATACTTTATGGATTTGCAAGCAACAATTAGAACTCGGCGGAAGGCGTTGAAAATATCGCAGGAAGATCTTGCCCAAATGGCGGAGGTAGGGCTTGCTACAGTGAAAGATATTGAACGCGGAAAGTCGAATCCGTCGCTTGCAACAATTACCCGACTGCTGGAAGTGCTAGGTCTGGAAATAAAATATGTCGAACGTGATACCGAATAGCAGAAATGAGAGCCTTGTATATATATAATCATGGAGTAAAATCGGGAATGTTGACCGAGGATGCCGTCGGCAAGGGCTATCGGTTTGCGTACGACAGGGATTATATGGCCGATGGTAGATATGGCGCAATCTCCAAAACTCTTCCGTTGTCGGAGTCTGAATATTATTCCGATACGCTGTTCCCTTTTTTTGCAAACCTTTTACCAGAAGGTTTGAATCGCAGCGCAGTCTGCAGAGCCAACAAAATCGATGAGGACGATGATTTTGGTTTGTTGTGTGCTTTCAGTGATGTTGATTTTATCGGTTCTGTAATAGTTCGTAAGATATGAATGTAAATGTATGTCCATCAACACTTGCGCAGGGATTCACTACCTATAGCCCTATTGCCGTCCGTCGTCTTTTCGATGGATTACGCATATCTTACGAACTCACTTTTGGCATCGATTCGTTCCGAAATTCGCCTGATTTGCAGAATGCTATGCATAGGATTTCAATATCGGGAGTGCAGGAGAAATTTCCCGCAGTTGCCGAAAAAGGCAAAATTCGTTTGTCGGCCGAAGGTGACCGGTCAAAATACATTTTGAAACCTGCACCTTGGGACGAGACTATCGAGACGCGTAAACAAATACCGGCAAACGAGCATCTTACAATGCAGATTGCCCGCCAGGTTTATGGGATACCTACGGCCGAAAACGGATTGTGTTTCTCTCCAAAAGGTGAGGCAATTTACATTACCAAACGTTTTGATATCACTATTGACGGCGAGAAATGCGAAATGGAGGATTTCGCATCGTTGTTAGGCAGAACACGTGCTGGCGGCGGTGTAAATTATAAGTACGACGGCAGTTACGAGGATATAGCCAATGCAATAAAGCGCTATATGCCGGCATGGATGGTCTCTATGGAACAGTTTTTCAAGTTGGTTGTTTTCAACTATATATACGGAAATGGAGATGCCCATCTGAAGAATTTTTCGATAATAAGAACCGATGTGGGTTATGCTCTTGCTCCGGCTTACGATTTACTGAATACAAGCATTCATATTGATGGCGATGATTTCGGATTGCAGGGCGGCTTGTCGCTTACAATGCCGAGGAGCGATGTATATGAAAAAACTGGTCATCCTTGCCGTTCCGACTTTGAGCGATTTGGCGAGTTGATAGGATTGAGACCTGTTAGAATAGCAAAGATAATGGATGTGTTCTCTGCTGTTCCCGATACTACGAAAATTTTGATAGCCAACTCCTTCCTTACAGATAAGATGAAACGATCGTATCTTCGCATTGTAGAAACTAGAACTCAACGATATAACAGAAAATGAAATTTTCCATCATCATACCAACCTACAACCGTGCCGTCTTTCTACCAAAAGCGATAGAATCAGTATTGGCCCAGACATACAACGATTGGGAATTGATAATTGTTGACGATGGTAGCACCGATAACACAAAAGAGGTTGTTGCACACTACAACGATAATCGAATAATATATATATATCAGGAAAATGCTGAGCGTAGTGCGGCACGCAACAACGGCGTAGCACATGCAGGTGGTGAATATGTATGCTTTATGGATAGCGACAATATTTTGTTGCCCAATCGTTTGCAATTGTTGTCGGAAACAATAACAGATACTGCATGCTATTATACGGATATAGAATATAGAAATGACGAAAAAGGCACTTCTGTACTAAAAACAGGTCGTCAATATCCCTATCCTATGGATGTAGATATGCTTATACAGGACATAATTGCTACTCCACAAATATGTTGTGCAAGGGAAATCTTGCAAAAACATCAGTTCAATCCTTCTATTTCGATTGGAGAGGATATGGAACTGCTATTTAGGATTACTGCAGAATATCCTTTGGTGTATATACCCAATCAAGCGACAGTGGTTGAGGTGGAACACGAAGGACGGTCGGTGGCTGTGCATTCCAAATCCAGTGAAAAACAATTGGAAACGTTGAAAATCATGTTTTCTAATTGTCATCCTGCAAATAAGGCTTCGAAACGACAAAAAAAATGGTTGCTTTCAGCCGTCTTGTTTAATGCGTCCCAGGATTATTTGTTAGAACACAATATTAAGGGCGTGAAGTATTTAATAAAATCATTGCTTGTGAAAGTAATTCAAAAAAACACAAAATACAAATTGAATATTTTATTTTCGTATTTTTGCAGAAAAAACAAATTAAAGTATTTATTGTCAAATGAATAGGTTCAGGCTATTGTTGTCAAAGATATTTCGTTTCTTTTTCCCAATTGACGAGGTAACAAAATTTCGAAGAATGGGAGTTCGGATAGGAGAAGGAACTAAGATACAGAATGATGTGGTAATTGATTATTCACATTATTGGCTTATTGAGATAGGTAAAAATGTTACTATGGCGCCACGAGTGCATATTTTGGCACACGATGCAAGTACGAAAAGAGAATTGGGATATGCAAGATTAGGATATACTCAAATATCAGATGGCGTTTTTATCGGAGCAAATACAATTGTGTTGCCTAATGTAAAAATAGGTGAAAATAGTATAGTCGGCGCTGGTAGTGTAGTTACAAAAGATGTTCCAGCCAATATGGTTGTGGTAGGTAATCCGGCGCGAGTTATTTGTTCAACCCAAGAATATTATGACAAAGTTCGTTCTAAGATGAATTCTCAAAATACATTTGATGAATTATATACTATCCGAAAGAATGTTTCTGATGAGAAAAAACAGGAGATGATAAAAGTTATAGCTAAATTTGGTTGTGGGTTTGTAGAATGATAAGTGCTGGAATAAATTATCAATAAGCAAAAAATGTCTATTTATTCTTCTGTAATAAAAAAAATATGGACTAAATCTTGGGCAATAGGATTAGTAGAAGGAGGCGTTTCTACTATCCTATCAGAAAACGATTATCCTGTTCATTGGATAAAGATGCCGAAAGACAGATGGTTTGCGGATCCGTTTATTCTTGATGTTACGGATTCAGAGATACAATTGTTGGTTGAAGATTTTGAATATGTCAAAGGGAAGGGGTGTATCTCATTATTGCATATCAGTCGAAAGAACTGGAAAATTAATAAACGGAAAGTTCTTCTACAGTTGCCAACCCATTTGAGTTTTCCTAGTATTATACGTAGGAAGGGGGAGGTTTATGTGTATCCTGAAAATTGTTTAAGTGGAAAACTTGATATGTATCGTTATGATGTTGAATCAGAAACCGTTTCTTTTTATAAAACACTCTGTAATGAGGCGATTTGGGATTCTGTCATAACAACAGATTTTGGAAAACCGTTGTTGTTTACAGCAAAACAAGATGACTATCACCTTGATATTTTCAAGTGGAATACAGAAAAAGAGCAATTCTTTTTTTGGCAATCTGTAATCTCAGATTCTCCCAATTCCCGTATGGGAGGGTTATTGTTCCGCTATAAAGATGCAATTTGTTATCCTGCTCAGGATTGTTGTAAAGGATATGGATGTGCAATTGATGTGAAGAAAATTGAATTTGATAGTTATGATAAAACATTCCGATTTTCATTGATAAAGAAATTATTGTCCCCACATCCGAGAATGCAGTTAGGTATGCATACATTAAATGAATATAAAGATTTCGCTGTGATTGACGTTCTAGGATATAGGTATCCACGTGTTATTTCTATAATAGAATGTGTTTCACAAATAAAAAAGATTGTTTTTAATGGAAGAAGTACTAAAGCATAAGCATATAGTTATAACTGGTGATAATGGTAATGCTTTGGGCGTAGTTCGTTCTTTGGCAGAATATGGAATACAGCCAATTATAATTTATCTTCAGGAAAATAGATTTCCTTTTCTTTTAAATAGTAGATTTTGTAAGACAAAATATACGGTCTATAGTTATTCCGATGGGGTTGACCTATTGCTTGATAAGTTTGGAAATGAAGATGGTATTCCATTTGTATATACTTGTGATGATTTCATAGAAAGTATTTTAGATGCTCGTTATGAAGAATTGCAAGGGAAATTTTATTTCTTTAATGCAGGAGGTAGAGGGTGTGTAAACGCAATGATGGATAAGAATAGGATTTGCGATATGGCTAAATCTTGTGGATTAATTATTCCTCCAAGAGAGGTCGTTGAAACAGGTGTTCTACCTAAAACATTAACTTATCCCGTTATTACAAAGACACTAATGTCTATTATGGGGGCATGGAAGAACGATGTATATATATGTAATTCAGAAGATGAATTACAACAGGCATATATAAAAATAAAGAGTCCTCGTTTGCTTGTGCAGGAGTATATAAAGAAAAAGAATGAATTGGCTATAATGGGGTTCTCAATCAATGGAGGCGAACAAGTATATATGCCATACCAGTTATCTTATTTTAGGACACAAGAATATTCATATGGAAGTTATATGTATTTTAAACCTTTCGATGATGATAGACTTCGAGAAAAGATAAAAAAATTGATACGTTTATGTAATTATTCTGGATGTTTTGAGATAGAATTTTTAGTTGATACAAATGAAAAATTGTATTTCCTGGAAGTGAATTTTCGTTTTTCATATTGGAATTATGCTTTAACGTATGGTGGCGTAAATTATCCTGTGGCTTGGAGTTCTGCCACGTTGTCTGGGTATATTGACGAATCCAAATATTATTTGAAACAGTATTTCACGGCAATGGATGAACCTGGAGATTATGGTCAGGTTGTTGCTACAAAGAAAATGTCTGTAAAGAGTTGGATAAAGGAGATGTATCACACTAATGTGTTATATATATATAATAAAAAAGATAAAATGCCCGCGTTAAAATATTGGAGCAAAGCAGTTCGTAGTATGGTTAAGTATAAATTAATGTTTTGGAGGAAGAATGGTTGAAAGAGTTTCTATGGTAACTTAGTAAAACTGAATTCTTTTATTCCTGAAAAATAACCGCCGTTATTTTAGCGGTGGTTAAATTTGGAATGTGTAGAATAGGGAAATCCTAAAATGAATAATAGTCCAATGTCAGAAAAATCTCCAAATTGCCGAAAAATATAGATATGTTGTCGTGAGTTAATAAATTGCCGGGCGTAGGAGCATAGGAATGAATGTCACAAACTCCCGAACGAAAATGTCACAAACTCCCGAATGAAAATGTCACAAACTCCCGAAAAAAATCTTAAATGTTTGTATCTCAATAAAAATGATTATATTTGCTTAATATATCATAGATTATGCCTCGTATCCTTCACATAATCCCAAGACTGAACAAAGGTGGCGCCGAAAGGCTTTGTCTCGATATATGCAATCAATTGCAGAAACACATCGATGTGCAAGTACGACTGATAACTTTTTCGGATGAGAATTTTTATCCATTCCTGACGGAAAATATCGACTGGCAGGTTGTTCCAGCAAGCGTTCAGCTTTCAGTGTTTCATAAAAATGTGCTGAACATTGATGCTTTGCAGAAGGCGATAGAAGATTTTGCTCCCGATGTAATTCATACGCATTTGTTTGAGGCGGAGATTGTTTCTCGCTCGTGCAATTATCCGCAGGCAAAATGGTTTTCGCATTGCCACGACAATATGAAGCAGTTCCGTAATTTTGGTTTGAGGACATTGTTCAATAAGGAACTTCTGACAAATTATTACGAGAAACGCTATATGTTTTCGCACTACAAGGCAAACGGCGGAACAACTTTCGTGGCAATATCTCACGATACAGAACTTTACTTCCGTAAAACAGCAAAGCATTTCGATGTACAACTGTTGCCAAATGCTGTTGACTATGATAAATTTAAAGGTAATGGCAATCACCAGCAAGGAACAAAATTGCGGCTTGTTAATGTTGGTTCTCTGAACAAAAACAAGAACCAGATATTTTTATTGGATGTCGCCAAGATTTTGAGAGAAAAAGGAGTTGATTTTGAGACGAAGATTGTTGGTGGCGGTGGGGATTATGCTTTCCTTGAACAGAATATTGAGGTGTATCAACTGAAAAATTTTGTTTCATTGTGTGGTAATGTTGACAATGTAGAGGATTATTTGCATGATTCGTACATATATGTTCATTCTTCTCTTTCGGAAGCTTTAGGTTTAACTATAATCGAGGCCATGGCGGCAGGTCTGCCGGTTGTAACTCTCGATGGTCGTGGCAACCGCGACTTGATTGTGCAAGGAAAAAATGGCTATATGATTTATGAGCAGAATGCAGAACTATTTGCTGACCGCATTCTTGAAATTTGGAACGACAAGCAGAAATATAATGAGATGTCTAAATTTGCTCAGAATTTCGCGAGAAAGTACGATATAAAGGAATATGTAGAGAAGTTATTGGAGTTGTATAGATTAAAATAAATTTTATTATGAATAACAAGATTCTCATACTTCTTTGCGACCAGTATCCGCTTTCGGCAGGCGAATTTTTCATTGATGACGAAATGCGTGTGATTGCACCAAAGTATGATAAGGTGCTTATCTATACGGCATCGGCTGATTCCGGTAAAAATCTGAATAGGTTTGTTCCAGACAATACAGAAGTGGTTTCGTTTTCGCGTCAAAAATTTGAAGCAGGCAAATTGAAATCCATTTTTCGGATTTTTACACCGATGTTCATTGCCGAATTTTTCTTTGCGTTGAAAAAGCTGCCGTTGAAATATTGGTTTAGTGCATTCAAGATAATGTATGTCGATATGCATAGGGCAACTAACCTTAAAAAGGAACTTATGGCGTTGTGCAACGCGAAAAATATCAATATGTCAGACTGCGTGTTCTATTCCTATTGGCACGACTACAAGGCGTTGGCATTGGCGATGATGAGGAGGGAAAATGGAAATTTGAAATGTGTTGCAAGGGCACATGGCTGGGACAATTTTGCAGATAGGCACGAGCCCCAATACCTGCCATTCAAAGGGTTTATTATAAAAAAATTGTCACAAACTATTACAATTTCGCAAAAAGGAAAAGACGCTTTTGATGAGTATTTGAATATAAAAATAGATGGTAAGGTAACCGTATCACGATTGGGAAAGTTCAATAGAAGATTGCCTTTATTTGAGACTTGCGACAATAGATTCCTCATTTGTTCTTGTAGTAATTTGATTCCATTGAAGCGTGTCGATAGAATTATTGAGGTACTATCTTCACTTAATGTAGAAAACTTGCATTGGGTACATTTTGGCGATGGGCCTTTGCGAGAAGAATTGTTGCAATATGCTCAGAAAATGTTACCTAATGTGCAATATGAGTTTAAGGGCATAGTGCCGAACAATAAGATTCTGGATTTCTATGCCGAAAATTATGTCGATATGTTTTTAAACCTAAGTTCGTCCGAAGGTATTCCTGTAAGCATAATGGAGGCGTTGTCGGCTGGTATTCCTGTTGTAGCAACTGATGTAGGAGGAACTGCGGAAGCCGTGAACAATGAAAATGGTTATCTAATTCCTTCCGAGTTCGATAATGCCGATGTTGTGAATAAAATGGAAGCGTATTTTAGCTTATCCGATGAGGAAAAGCAATTGTATAGACGTAGGGCATATGAGTTTTGGAGAGAAAATTATGAGGCTGGAAAGAATTATGCTGATTTTCTTCGGCTGATTGTTGAATAATTGGGTGGTTTTAGGCCTATTTTTTGTGGTTTTATGATGTTATTTTTCTTTGTGTTACTATTTGTGTTTAAGTTAATACGTTGATAATTAGTATTTAACGATTATTCGCGCAGCCGTGTATATGTTAAAAATTATGCCTAAAATAGGTAACCTAAAATAGGTTGGATTTTGTGAAAATTATTATATTTGCAAAAAATTAAAATTATGCAGAATCCATTTTTAGCTAAGGGATATTTGTCGCCTATGTTCTTCTGTGACAGAGAGAAAGAAACAGAGGCTTTATTGTCGAATATACAGAATGGTCTCGATACTACGTTGATTTCTCCACGTAAGTTCGGAAAAACTGGATTGATTCTTCACACTTTTTATAAGATAGCAGAAGAAAAATTGCCTTTCTCTACCTTGTATGTGGATATTTTTGCAACACTTTCGTTGAAAGATTTCATAAAGACATTGGCAGAGGCGATGCTTGCCGAATTTCCAGAAAAAACTAGTATAGGCAATAAGTTTATGGCGTTGCTGAAAGGTTATCGTCCTGTAATTACATACGACCCTGTAAGTGGTATGCCTCAGGTGGAATTCAATTTTTCTGCACCATCGGAAAAAGAATATACGCTGAAGGGCTTGTTTGCATTTCTAAATTCACAGAAGCGGCATGTTGTGGTTGCTTTCGATGAATTTCAGCAAATAACAACATATCCTGAGAAAAATGTAGAAGCCCTGCTCAGAACATATACGCAGCAAATGCACAATATTAGTTTTGTGTATTGTGGAAGTAAAAAGTCTATAATGACACAAATATTTGCCGATGCGGCTCGCCCGTTTTATTCGAGTACTCGGCAACTGACGCTTGATAAGATTGATGCCGATAAATATGCAGCATTTATCCGGGAAAAGTTTTTGCCTGTGGCGGTTGATGATGAGGCAATGGCCTATATTTTGGAATGGACACGTCGTCATACT
>JAEEGL016713384.1_pt1 | contig 17953 bp, 5 predicted proteins | sample 9134231 | NCBI WGS metagenome assembly JAEEGL01 (sample SAMN16246548, study PRJNA631951) | gut metagenome | biome: gut microbiome; feature: rumen; material: fiber-attached | host: Bos | place: Iran: Karaj | collected 2018-10 | reverse complement strand
CGAGCAGTTCGGCGACGACAGCAAGGTTGTTTCTACATTGACAACCAATGCCAATGGCGATTTTATGTTCAACTTTGCTGGCAAGGAAGTAGGCTTGTATCGCATACATGCCGACAATAAGGATTATTTCGATGTGATATATAATGGTGAAGACATACGCCTCGAAACAAATATCCGTAACATGAAGTCATCGATGAAGGTCTTGGAATCTGTTGAAAATCAGCAGTTATATGCTTATGTTGCGCCCGCCGAACTTTCTGATTATAAAATAGGCGTGTTGAGGGAACTGGTAAAGATTTATCCAGAAGGAAAATTTCTTTCTGCCGCAGAAAAGGAACTCGAAAAGGAAAAGTCGATAAATAGTACCTGTCTCAGTAAGGCAATCAAAATGAAAAACGGAACTTTTGCAAGCCGCTATCTGTCATATTTCAAAGAAATAAATATGAACATATCGGAGCCCGTTGACAGAAAAATGGCATATCTCAGCCGTAATTTTCCTATGGACGACACCGACCTCATTAATTCCAATGCCTACCATCACTTTGTAGTATCGTATCTAAAAAAATATGAGCCTTCCGAATATTTGAATGCAGCACGCGAAATTCTTGATTACTTAATGACTGGAAATCAGGAAGTCTTTTCGTGCGTATTCGACTATATGCTCACTGGCTTCGAAATGATGGAACGCTACGACGACCTTTACGAACTGAGTACTGCTTATGGAAATTCTTGTTCGTCGGAGGGTAACCTCAAGACTAGGGTAAAGAGTTACACCGACCTTCGCGTTGGGGCCAAGGCTCCCGATATTGAGATTGAAACCATTGATGGAGAAGATGTTGTGCTCTCGCAGATGAAATCGAAATATACGTTGGTGATTTTCTGGGCAACCTGGTGTGAAAACTGCAAGGAGGAAATCCCGCGTATCAACGAGGCTATTTCTTTGTTCAAGCGTGCTGGGGTTGATATTATTGCAATAAGCATCGACGAGGATGAAACAGAAATTAAGAAGTATGTGAAGGACAATAACATATCGTTCAAGGTGGCTTCCGACTTATTGGGCTGGGAGGGTCGTGCTGTTCTCGACTATGCTGTGTACGCCACCCCTTCAATGTTTATAGTTGACAGAGATATGAATATCGTTGCAAAACCGATTACTGGCGAGCAGTTGTTTTCGGCAGTCGAGAACTTGATTAAATTTTAAACCGTAAATATTTTATTGATGCAGATAAGAACCGCAGAATATTTGATGTCGAACGATGACTACCGCAAGTGTCCAAAGCCCGACAAACCAGAGTTCGCTTTCATAGGGAGGTCTAACGTTGGTAAGTCGTCGCTTATAAATATGCTCACTTCCAATTCGAAACTGGCAAAAACATCGTCGAGTCCAGGTAAGACACAGAAAATAAATCATTTTGTTATCAACAATTCATGGTATCTGGTCGATTTGCCAGGCTACGGCTATGCTAAGGTCTCGAAGACCCAGCGTACAGTTTTCAAAAATATGATTGATGGTTATATCCTTAACCGTCAGAATCTTGTAAATCTTTTTGTGCTTGTCGATTGCAGGCTTGAACCGCAAAATATCGATGTGGAATTTATCAATTGGCTTGGTGCCAGCAGGGTTCCGTTTACGATTATTTTCACCAAAGCCGACAAGATAGGGCCCAATGCTTTGAAAGCTAAGGTAGACGCTTATAAAGAGCATTTATCACAGACATGGGAATGCCTTCCCGATATGCTTGTAAGTTCTGCAGTAAACAAGATGGGGCAGGAGGAGATTCTGGATTATATTCAGAACATCATTAATCAGCTAGGAGCGTAAATTCATGTAAGTAGTAAATATTGCAAAAGAAAAAGGGACGTTCTGATGAATGTCCCTTTTTAGTGTATAAATCAAAACTTTATTATGAAAACTTGTTTAGAAGAAACTACGATGTTTGTGTGTATTTTCTCCGATGTTAACTCCGAAGATAAATTCTTGTGAGCCCCAAGTGTAGTTTGCTAAATCGCTGAATGTGACATCGTAAGCATATCCAAAGTAATAGATTTTGTACTTAACACCAACGTTGGCTATGAACGAGTCGCCCGGACGGACAGAAATTCCGAACCAATAGTCCTGCTTGATGAAGAACTTTAGGTTGATATCAAACTGAGGAAGAGTGAGTTCGGTAGTCTTTATCATTATTGATGGTTCCAGTTCGAAGTCGGGTGCATTCTTGTTTCCCTTCTTGCCTTCGAATGCAAAACGATAACCGCCGAATAGGAAGTAGTGTCTTACCATCTTGTTTTCTTTAATGTGCTGGTTTACTTTCATCTTCGACTGGAAGAGGTTTGCTGCGGTTAAGCTTGCGTAATAGTGTTTGCCAAATGCATACACACCGAACGTAGCGTCTGGAATAACTGTCTTTTCGATAAGGTAGGTGAGCGATGGGTCGTCGTACCATGTTGGGTCGAAGTTTCTCTGGTCAAGCTTGTATTGGTAGCATTGACCTGCTAAGCCTAACGATATCTTGTCGTGTCTGGTAATCTGGAATATGTAGGAGTATGTAGCGATGAAGCCGATTTCGCTTGATGGACCGTATTTGTCGTGGAACAAAATACCACCAAGACCCATGGTGCGATGGTACAGTGATGTGTGTCCCGATACAGTCTGCGTTGATGGAGCTTCTTTCATTCCAACCCATTGTTTGTGGACGCCAAGAACGATTGGTGCGTAGTCTTTTGTGCCGGCAATAGCAGGGTTTATGTAGAAATCGTTCATCATGTATTGGCTGTACAGAGGCAGCTGCTGCGCGAGTAACGCACTGCTAAACAGCATCATCATTGATACAGCTACTATAATTTTTCTTACAAACTCTTTACTCATAGTCTAACAAATTAAGGATATTACTCCCAAATGCAAATTTAATAAGAATTTCCTTACGGGCAAAAAAAATATGAAAAAAATGTTAATTATTTATTCCGTTTTTGTAAATTCTGACGGTATTGTGTTGATAATCAATTGGTAAAGTTGTTTCTAAACCTTAAACCTTGAACCCTTGATTCTGTTCATTCCTTCTCTTCCGTGCTCAGCATGCTGTTTCTTACGGCTTCTTCTATTTGTTTGCTTATGCACTCGGGAAAATCGGCTGTAATCCAGATCGTGTTTTTGCTGCCAGTGAATAGCATCAGGCGGATGAAATACATGTCGTTGCCGTTTTCGTCTTTCGATAGGAATCTGCTTCTGAAAATTGTAGCGTCCTTTCCCGATAGCATTTTGCAGTTCTGCCTGTCGATGAGTTCGAAGCCTTGTGATGCCATGTATTCCTTTGTGATGGCGGTGGCTATCTTGTTGTATGGTCTGTTGGCTACTTTTGCTACTTGTATATACGACATCGTTCCTATGTGGACTATCCTGTTCGTAAGGCTGTCGTATTCGAAGTGCTTGGGCGGAATTATGCTGGCTTCGGCATTGGTGATGAGTATGCGTATATTGTCGTCGCTTTCCTGTGCTTGCACAACGATCGTTGCAAATGTAATCGCGATTGCCAGTAATATGTGCGCAGTTGCTTTCATTTCGTATCGTGCTAAAAAAAATATATGGGCATCAAGCAAATACCCATACACAAAACTCTTACTCAAAAACAATCGCTGCAAAGGTAACGGTTTTATTTTAATTAACAATAAAATGTTGAAAAAATATTTTGTCGTTGGTGGGTAATTTGCCTATGGATGCTCGTGCGTTTGGCATAAATAAGCTTGTAAGACCCAATTCGGCTCTGGGCTAAAAATCTTTTTTATTTATTTTGTACCTATAATAAATATGTTTATCTTTGCACGCTTTAAAAATGTAGAAGGTGAAACGTTTTGTCTTTTTATTAGTCGCAATAGCAGGTCTATTGCCTTTGTTTTCGTCGGCTCAGACGAAAACCTTGTCGATTGATGACGCCGTAGTAGGTGTATGGCGCGAGTATTATCCCGAGATGATTTATGGTTTGCAGATTCGTCCCGATACAAAAACTTGTACCAAGTGGGATGGTCGTAACCTTGTGGAATTTTCGTTCGACCAGAAAAAATCTTCCACTTTGTTGACTCTCGAAGAGATTGTAACCGAGCTGAAGAAAAACGACATCGCTCCGTCAAGGTCGTATCCCGGTTACATCTGGTTGTCGAAAAACGAAATGGAAATCCGCGTAGGCAACTCGGTTTGTATGTTCGACGTTGCTAAGAAGAAAATCACTTTGGCTGCCAAATGCGACGACGATGTCGAAAATGCAACCTACTGCGCTGCAAATTCGAGTTTCGCATATACCATCGATAACAATCTTCTTGTCCGCACTGGCGACAAGGTTGTCAAGGTAAGCGACGAAAGCGACCGCAACATCGTTTATGGTCAGACCGTTCACCGCAACGAGTTCGGTATCGACGGCGGAATATTCTGGTCGCCTAAGGGTAATTACCTCGCTTTCTATCGTAAGGACAATTCCAAGGTATCCGATTATCCTATCGTCGATGTCAACGAGCGTGTGGCTAAGATGGTTCCCGAAAAGTACTGCATGGCCGGAATGGACAGCGAAGAGGTGACTGTAGGTGTGTTCGATATGAAAACCCAGAAGATAACCTACCTCAACATCGACGGACCTAAGGACCAGTTCCTCACTATGGTAACATGGAGCCCCGACGAAAAGTCGATTTATGTTGGTGTCCTCAACCGCGAGCAGAACCACTTGCAGATGCAACGCTACAACGCTGCCAACGGAAAGTTCGAGAAGCTTCTCTTTGAGGAGAAGAACGACCGCTATGTTGAGCCTCAGCATCCGCTCACTTTCCTCCCCGACGATCCAAGCAAGTTTATCTACTGGTCGCGCAAGGATGGTTTCTGGCACCTATACCTATATAATATAGATGGCACTCAGATTTCGCAAATCACTAAGGGTGAGTTCGAGGTACAGGAAATATATGGCTTTGCAAACAAGAATCAGGATTTGATTATCAATGCAAACAAGGAAACTCCAATCGACTTTACTATATACAAGGTCAACATTGCCTCGGGCAACATGACTTTGATTTCGGGTAATAGCGGAAAACATGACGCAATACTTTCAAGCAACGGCGAATATATGGTCGATTCGTACGAATCAACTACCGTTCCGCGCGAGTATGTGCTTTACCAGACTTCTACAGGAAAGAAGATATCGACCTTGCTTACTGCCGAGAATCCTCTTGCCAAATTCAATATGCCGACGCTGAAAATTGGAACACTCAAGGCCGACGACGGCAAGACCGACCTTTACTACCGTCTTATCACGCCTCCCGATTTCGACCCCAACAAGAAATATCCTGCTATCGTGTACGTTTATGGTGGACCTCATGCACAGATGATTACCAATTCACGTTTCGGCGGTGCTGCAGGATGGGATATGTATATGGCACAGCAGGGTTATGTGATGTTCACCCTCGACAACCGCGGATCTGCCAATCGTGGCTTCGAGTTCGAGAGCATCATTCACCGTCAGCTTGGCACCGTGGAGACTCGCGACCAGCTTACAGGCGTTGAGTTCCTCCGTTCGCTTGGCTATGTCGATATGGACAGGCTTGGCGTTCATGGATGGAGTTTCGGCGGGTTCATGACAACCACCCTCATGACCGACTGCGCCGACATCTTTAAGGTTGGTGTTGCTGGCGGACCGGTTATCGACTGGAAGTACTACGAGGTAATGTATGGCGAACGCTACATGGATACTCCTCAGGAAAATCCCGAAGGATACGAAAAGGCTAGTCTGCTCAACAAGACCGACAAGCTCAAGGGACGCCTAATGATTATCCACGGATGCATCGACCCGGTAGTAGTATGGCAGCATAGCCTCCAGTTCCTCAACAAGTGCATCGAGAACAAGGTGCTTGTCGATTACTTTGTTTATCCGAATCATGAACACAACGTACGCGGACTCGACCGAGTACACCTTATGCGAACAATAACACGTTACTTTGATGACCATTTGAAATAATAGAATATAAATATAATAAAAATTATTTTTCTTATGAGAAAATTTACAACCCTAATTTTAAGTCTTCTCATGCTAGCGGTAGCATTGCCATTTAGTGCTATGGCGCAGGAGGAGGAAGAGCCTGTAATTTATTTTGATTCTAATGGGTACATACTCGATTCCCCGGATCATGTGCGTCTCGATGTGCCGTATGTTGATATGGAGAAAGGCGCAAGATCAACTTGTAATATTCCCGAGGTTGTTTTTACAGGACTAGCACAAGAGGTTTATCCATCTACAGTAAATACATTTGTTGCTCGTGTGTATTCGCACGGTTTAGAAGATCAGTTGTGTGCAGTATATTACGATACATATTATGCGGCTACGGAAAATGGTGCTGAAACTGCTGTGTCGTCAATATCTACATATGGGTCAATAGAGTTTAATATAAGGACGCAAGGTGATGCTACTACTGATGTTCCAATTTCAGTAGGTAGCGGACAAGTCGGTTTCTCTTTATTATTTGCTAATGTAAAGGCTTTGTCTTTGGGTATAATTGATAATTATTGTGTGGGCAGAAATCGTCCTTTGAATTTTACATATCAGTTAAATCCATACGGCGTTTATAGGATGCATTATAGAATATATTCTTGTTCAAATTCTGCAAGTAGGGTTTATATTCCGTTCAAGGGATATACTACTTATACAAGTAATGGGGCGGAATGTTGTTCAGCTAATGGAACGACCCATTATGACTATTATGCAAGTAGTTGTACCCAAGCATCTATACTTTACGAAACCGATATGTATATGCGCGTAGTGTCCACCAAAATACTCGCTCATCCGCAGGGCGGAGAAATTTGTCCAGGAGGAAGCAAGAATTTGTCTGTTTCTGCAGAGACTTGGCTCTCCAATGGCATTACATATCAGTGGTACAAGTGGAATAATGGAGATCCGCAACCTATAGATGGTGCGACTGGAACATCATACACTGCAACCGAAGCTGGAGAGTACTATTGTGTAACCAATGACGGGCGCGAACCTCGTGAGACAGAACATGCAGTAATAACAATAACTCAAATGCCAGAAGTTGCTCTTGCTGCCGACCAGTACATCTGCCCCAACAGCACTCTCGACCTCACTATGCCAGCTGGCGCTGCATACAGATGGTCGGATAACTCGACAAATGCTACACTACAAGTAGCTACTCCTGGTACTTATTCTGTTACAATGACTTCAAACGGTTGTACTGCCGCTCATTCGTTCAATGTACAGCAGCTGCCCGAAATAGACCTTATTGCCAATACAAACGAAACCCTTTGCCCTGGCAATCAGTTAACCGAAACTCTTTCGGTCGCTAATGCAACCGACATCGTTTGGAACAACAATGCTGCACTCAACCAGAGTTCGCTTGCTATAACCGACGCTGGTACTTATACAGTTTCGGCAAACGTAAATGGCTGTGCTTTCTCCGATGAAGTTACAGTTGTTGTTCCGCAGTACGAACTCATAGCCGACGAAACCGTTCAGATATGCGAAGGCGGTTCGTATCAGGTAAGTCTCAACGCCAACGAACTTTCGAACATAGCTTGGAGCGGTGCTGCTTCTGGTAACGAGGCTACAAAGACATTCACACAGCCTGGGACATACAATGTTTCGGCTCAGTATCAGGGTTGTACATTCAACGATTCGTTCACACTCTCTTACAAGCAGATGCCCGAAGTCGATGTGCCTGCAAACCATATCCTTTGTGCAAACAGCACAGTCAACCTTACAATGCCAGAGTGCGATTCGTACCAATGGAATGACGGTTCAACAGTTCAGACACTTCCTGTAACAGCTCCTGGTAACTATTCTGTTACAATGACTTACAACGGATGCGATTTATCCAGGTCGTTCAGCGTAGTGGCTGCACCTATATATAATATAATAGCCGACGATGCTGTTACATTCTGCTACGGCACAACCGAAACTCTCGAACTGGCAGTAAACAATGCAAGCGAAATAGTTTGGAACAATAATGCCGCAAACAACGAGTCAACTTATGTGATCGCAGAAGGCGGAACCTACACAGTTTCGGCAAAGATAGGCGAGTGCACCTACACCGACCAGATAGTTGCCACCCAGACTGAAAACGTCAACCTCATAGCAGACGAAACTCTTAACTTCTGCTACGGCACAACAGAAACCTTGGAACTTGCAGTTGCTAATGCAACCGACATCGTTTGGAACAACGACGCAGCAAACAATGGTCAGACATTTGTAATCAACCAGAGCGGAACATATCCGGTTGTAGCAAAAGTCGACGGCTGCATCTACACCGACCAGATTGTTGCTACCCAGAGCGAAAACGTAAACTTGATTGCTGACGAAACCGTAAACTTCTGTTACGGTACAACCGAAACCTTGGAACTTGCAGTCAACAACGCAACCGACATAGTTTGGAACAATGACGCAGCAAACAACGGTCAGACATTTGTAATCAGCCAGAGCGGAACATATCCGGTTGTAGCAAAGGTTGAGGGCTGTACCTTTACCGACCAGATTGTGGCAACCCAGAGCGAAAATGTTAACTTGATTGCAGACGAAACGGTTAACTTCTGCTATGGCACAACCGAAACCTTGGAACTTGCAGTAAACAATGCAACCGAAATAGTTTGGTCAGAGAATCCTGCAAACAACGCTGCAACATACGAAATAAGCGCTCCTGGTGTATACACTGTTTCTGCAAAGGTTGATGGCTGTACCTTTACCGATCAGATAACTGCAACCCAGACCGAAAATGTTAACCTCATAACTGACGAAACGGTTAACTTCTGCTACGGCACAACCGAAACTTTGGAACTTGCAGTAAACAATGCAACCGAAATAGTTTGGAATGGCGACGCAGCTAACAACGGTCAGACTTTTGTAATCAACGAAGGTGGTACCTATAATGTATCGGCAAAGATTGACGGCTGTACTTACACCGACCAGATTGTTGCAAACCAGACCGAAAATGTAAATCTCTTGCAGTTCGACAATATTCAGTTCTGCTACGGAAACTCTGTAACTCTTGAAGTTGTGGCACAAAATGCTGAGAATATTGTTTGGAACAACAATCCGTCGCTCAACGAAACAACATTCGTGATTTCTGACCTTGGCACTTATACAGTCGAGGCTGATGTCAATGGTTGCCATTACACCGACCAGATTGTAGCTATCGAAACCCAGTACTTTGACCTTATTACTGAAGAAAATGTCTTGATTTGCAATGGCTCAACAGCAACAATTAGTGTTCCGGCAAGTGCACAGAATGTAGTTTGGGACGGAAATGATGAACTTACCGGTAATTCTCTAGAAATAAATACCGCAGGTGTTCATACAGTGTCTGCCGATTATAACGGCTGCCGTTATAATGACCAGATAGTTGCTACTATCGCTCCCGAACTTTCTGTTGCTATTTCTGCTGAATCAATAGGCTGCAATGGAGGTACAACAACTGCCCAGGCAGTTGTAAATGGCGGACTTGCTCCGTATGCATTTGCATGGAGCAACAGCGAAACAACACAGAACATTACTGTTGCTGCAGGAGACTACAGCGTAGTGGTAACAGATGCTAACAATTGCTCTGCAAATGCTACAGCAACAATTTCCGAACCATCGGCACTTGTGGTTTCGATAAATGCAGGAACTATCGGTTGCAACGGTGGAACAACTACTGCAGAGGCTGTTGTCGCTGGTGGAACAGAGCCGTATGCGTTTGCGTGGAGCAACAGCGAAATATCGCAGAGCATTACCGCAATGGCAGGAAGTTACCTCGTAACAGTTACCGATGCTAACTCATGTGTTGCAAATGCAACAGCAACAATTTCAGAACCATCGGTACTTGTGGTTTCGATAAATGTAGGAACAATCGCTTGCAACGGTGGAACAACTACTGTAGAGGCTGTTGTCGCTGGTGGAACAGAGCCGTATGCGTTTGCGTGGAGCAACAGCGAAACATCGCAGAGCATTACCGCAATGGCAGGAAGTTACCTCGTAACAGTTACCGATGCTAACTCTTGTATAGCAAACGCAGAAGTAGCAATTACGGAGCCTGCAATGCTTAGTGTTTCAATAAACGCAGGAACAATAAATTGCAACGGTGGTACAACTACAGCAGAGGCTGTTGTCGTTGGTGGAACTGAACCGTATACGTTCGCATGGAGCAACGGCGAAACATCACAGAATATTACTGCAATGTCAGGAAGTTACATTGTGACCGTTACCGATGGTAATGAATGTAATGCAAATGCAACAGTAACAATTACGGAGCCGTCAGCACTTGTAGTTGAGGCAACTGCAGGAACTATAGGTTGCAACGGAGGAACAGCAATTGCAGAAGCAAACGTAAATGGTGGAGTAGAGCCATACTCGTTTGCATGGAGCAACAGCGAAACATCACAGACCATTTCTGCTGCAGCTGGAACATACAGCGTAACCGTTGAAGATGGCAACGGATGTTCTGCAAATGCGTCAGTTGTAGTTGTTGAACCTGTAGCACTTAGCGTTTCAATAAATGCAGGAACTATCGGTTGCAACGGTGGCACGGCTAATATTGAAGCAGTTGTTACTGGTGGCGCAGAGCCATACGCATTTGCATGGAGCAACGGCGAAATGTCACAGAACATTGACGCAATGGCCGGTAGTTACATTGTGACAGTTACCGACGCTAACTCTTGTGTTGCAAATGCAACAGCAACGATTTCAGAACCATCGGCACTTGTGGTTTCGATAAATGCAGGAACTATCGCTTGCAATGGAGGAACAACTACAGCAGAGGCTGTTGTTGCTGGTGGAACTGAACCGTATGTGTTTACATGGAGCAATAACGAAACATCACAGAGCATTACCGCAATGGCAGGAAGTTACATTGTAACAGTTACCGATGCTAACTCTTGTAATGCAAATGCAACTGTAGCAGTTGTTGAACCTATGGCACTTAACGTTTCTATAAGTGATGGAGCAATAGATTGTAACGGAGGAACAACCACAGTTGAAGCCGTAGTTACAGGTGGAGTAGAACCATATGCATTCGTTTGGAGTAACAGCGAAACCACAAATAACATTACCGCTGTTGCAGGAAATTACAGCGTAACTGTAACCGATGCCAACAATTGTATTGCAAATGCAACAGCAGTAATTGCAGAGCCAGCATTGCTTAATGTTTCAATAAATGCAGGAACTATCGCATGCAATGGCGGAACGGCTACAGCAGAAGCAGTTGTAACTGGTGGTACCGAACCTTATTCATTCGTATGGGGAGGTCAGGAAACAACTCAGAATATAGATAACCTTGTCGCAGGAACATACTCGGTTACCGTTACAGATAACAACGGCTGTACGGCAAGCGAAGTCGTCGCAATTACCGAGCCTACAGCTCTTACCGCTACAATAATCGCAGGAACAATCAACTGCATAGGTGAGACGACAATGGCCGTGGCTAACGCTAATGGTGGTTCTGCTCCTTATTCTTACGCATGGAGTAACCAGGGAACTTCGCAGAACATATCCAATGTTGCCGCTGGCGATTACAGCGTGACAATTACCGACCACAACGGATGTTCTGCAAGTGCTGTCGCTACAATCATCGAGCCCGAATATGTAAATCTTATTATTGCCGAAACCGTCGACTTCTGTGCTGGTTCTGCAGTAACTGTTACACTAGTCGAAGGCGCAACCAACATAGTATGGGATAACGATGATGCAGGAGCAACCCACGAAATATTTATTGCAGGAACTCATTCCGTATCAGCCGATGTAAACGGATGCCACTACAACGACCAGGTTGTTGCAGTTGAGAGACCGCTTCCAGAATCCGGTTTGAATGCTGAGTATTCGTATGTAATCACCAATGCCGATACAATCGTAAATATTTCGGCTAACGCAGGTTACGAATCATATCTCTGGAGCAATGGTAACACAGAAAACACTCTTTCAATCAGCTGCGGTTCGTTGACACTCCCGTTCGATGCCGATTACAACTTGACAATAACTTCTGAATATGGTTGCTCGGCAGTTGATACAATTTCGGTACATGTTGAAATGAATCCTAGTTCGGTATCCGAATTTGAGGTCTATGAATGGACCGTGGTGCCGAACCCAAGCGATGGAAGATTCGACATTGTTGGTCCTGATTTCGATAAGGCGCAAATGTTCGATGCCGAAGGACGCCTGATTCGTACAATCGAAGTCGAAAATGTTGATATTCCGGGTCTGAAACCTGGTATGTACTACTTGAGAATATATTCAGGAAATATTACTTCCGTACAGAAGGTTATTATTAACAAGTAGTTGGTGAGATATTGAAGTAAAGCGGTGCGCAAGGGCGTGTCGCTTTACTTCTTTTACAAAATACTTAAGCGGTTTATAAATTTATTTACATATTTATGTTAATAAATTTTTTTATTCAAAAATAATATGTTTTCTTTGTTGGCTCTTTTTCTTTTATATGTGCTAAATGAGCGTATGTATTCGAAAATGATGTAATTATTTTAGGAATTTGTTTGTAAGTTGTTTATTTATAAATAGTTAGTTGTATATATATTGAAATTGAAAAAATATTAGCATGTAAACGAAGACCACATGCAATGTTTTTGTGATAAGTGTCTTCGAATTGTCAATAAAATGTTATGAGAAGAAGTTTTATTTTAATTTGTCTCGCAACCTTGTTGTCCCTATGTGCAGCAGCTCAGACGTCAACCCCGCCTGAGATTACTTTGACAGGGCTTGCAGAAAAGTACGCTCCGGGATTCCCCGCTGACGTAAATGTATGGGTGGCTTCTAATGACTATATCGATTCTTACTGCAAAGTAGGATTTACCATCAAGAAGGATGGTCGTGTCATTGGAAACATCGCCGATTATGGAACCGTTTCGTATCGCATTCGCCTTGCTGGCAATGATTATTCGGATTGGACTCCAGTAACAGCAGGTAGCGGTTATATTACACAGGAGGTGCCACTGGATAATGGCAATCGTGTAGTGATCGAATCGTTTACCCTTGGTATTTTCGAACACTCCTGCGTGGATAGGGGGCGTCCAATCGAAATCGCCGCTACGTTCGAAGAGATTGGTACTTACTCGATTGATGTAAATGTGTTCCAAGTTGATGCAGTAGCTCCATACGTTACTCAAGTTGGTTCTTTCAGTTGCCTCAACGATGCTACGGTACATAATGATATGATTGCTATGACAAGTTCTAATCCTCGTCAGATTGCAACCAAGCAAATAGTAGTTGATGTCGTGCCGTCGTATGCTGTTAACTTTGTCGGCCTTGGCGCAGGCAATACCGTTACTGTAGATGCTCCTGCTCATAGAGATTCTGTAATGCAAGGCGATGACTACGTTTTCAGCATCTCGCGCGTTGCTTGCCAGACTGGTGTTACGGTATCTGTTGACGGAAATATACTTTCGGCAAACGGTGCTGGCAAATACACCATCGCAAATGTTCAGTCGGACAAGACCGTTAATGTACAGTTCCAGTCGAATGCAACTTATACCATAAGCAATGGCGGTGATTCACGTATATCGGTTCCTGCATCGGTAAACTGCGGTTCCGATGCTGTGGTTACGATAAGACCTGGTGCAAACGAGCAGGTTGTATCGGTTACCGATAATTATGGCGGTCAGGACCACGTTGTATCATTGACGAACAATACTTATACAATTCCGAACGTTCAGGAAAACCATACTATATCGGCAACATATAGTGCATACGAATATCCTACATTGTCGTTCGATAATGTAGCCGATAAGTATGCTCCCGGTTTCCCAGCAAAAGTTGTTGCCCGTATCAATTCGCACGGTTATCTCGACCAGCTTTGCATGGTCGAATATGTTGTTACCCGCAACGGACAGCCAGTTGCAAACATCAACGATTACGGGTCAGTTAAATTCTCTGTCCGTCTTCAGGGCAACACCGAAATTGTAAGAGAACTTACTGCAGGTACTGGTGTGGTAAACGAAGAAGTTGAGTATAATGGTCATACTTACCAGCTCAATGCTTTCACAGCAAGTATCTTCGATAATAGCACTTGTCTTAACAGACAGCGTCCTATAACTTTTACAGCCGATTTCACCGAAATTGGAAACTATGAAGTTACAGTAAACCTCTACAAGGCAATTGTCGACAACGATATTCAGGTGTCGGATATGGGAACAACCTATACTAATGCCTGCAACGGTAATGCAGTTGGTCACGACAGAATAGCAATGAACGCAAGAAAGGGCGACCTTATCGCTACTTTGAGCCAAAGTGTCAACGTTGTTCCTTCGTATTTTATCAACTTTGTAGGTCTTGGCGCCGAAAATTCAATCGAGGCTGATGCTCCAGCCAGTGATTTATACGTAATGCAGGGTGACAACTACGTGTTCAGCATTGATCTTATGGAATGCCAGAACTCAGTTGCTAGCGTTACTGTTGACGGAAATGTCCTTACTGCAAATGCTGGCAAGTACACAATTGCAAATGTACGTTCCAACAAGACAGTAAATGTAGAATTTGAAAGCAATACATACACAATAAGCACTTCTGATCCTCATATAATAGTGCCTTCGCAGCCTGTTAATTGCAGCGAAAATGTAGTGGTTACTATAATACCGGAAGACGGCTATGTGATAGAGACTGTTATAGATGATAGTGATAATAGAAGAGATGATGTTACTGGTTCCGTGGTAAACAATACTTATACAGTTGTAAACGTAAAGGAGGATCACGTTATTTCAGCAACATATACGCGAGTAGCTGCTCCAACAATCTCATTCGAAGATATTGCGAACAAGTATGCCCCTGGTTTTCCAGCAGATGCTGTCGCTCGCATCAACTCACATGGCGACTACGACAGACTTTGCATGGTTGAGTACGAAATTTCTCGTAATGGTGAACAAATTGCAAATATCAACGATTTTGGAACCGTTCAGTTCTCTGTTCGTCTTGCTGGAAACGTTAATGTAACAAGAGAACTTACCCAAGGCACGGCTATTGTAGGTGATACAGTTACTTACGAAGGAGTTTTGTATGATATAAATGCCTTCTCGGCAAGTATTTTCGATAATAGTGCTTGTCTCAACAGGACACGCCCTATAAATTTCCATGCTACTTTCACCCAGCTTGGACATTACTCTGTTACTGTAAAACTTTACGATGCAATAGTTGATCCTGAATATGTTTCCAATATCAACAATTATGAGGATTGCAACCATGTAACTCATAGCGATAAGATTGCTCTGAATGCACGCAAGGGTTCGCTTATCACATCCATCAGCCAGAGCATAGACGTTGTTCCTTCGTATAAGATTACTTTCAATGGCCTTGCAGATGGAAACACTCTTAACGTAGACCTTCCTGCAAAGAAAGATTCTGTAATGCATGGTGATGACTATGTATTCGGAATCTCATTGATGGATTGCCAGAGCGCAATTACTAACGTTACCGTCGATGGAACAACTCTTAGTCCGGATGCAAATGGTAAATACACCATCGCAAATGTTCAGTCGGACAAGAACGTAACCGTTACATTCGCTTCTCAGATGTATGTGGTTACTGCTCGGGTAAACGACGATAATGCAGGTTCTGTAACTAATGGCGGTTCTTTCGAGTGCGGTGAAAATGCAGTTATAACAATAACTCCTAATGCCAACTACGAAATTGCTTCTGTAACAGATACAATTGATGGCGTTGCTACAGATGTTACAGCTTTGGTAGAAGGCGGGGTTTATACAATAACAAATGTTACAACAAATCATAGAATTGCTGTAACATTCGAACAATTGTCTCGTCCGACAATCGCTTTCGAGGATGTTGCCGACAAGTATGCTCCTGGTTTCCCTGCTGATGTGATTGCTCGAATTAACTCGCATGCAGTATCAGGATCTACAGATGTACTTGACCAGCTCTGCAAGGTTGAATACACAATCAAGCGTAATGGCAATGTTATCGATAACATTTCTGAATTCGGTACTGTTTCTTATACGGTTCGTCTTTCAGGAGCAAACAATATAACTAGAGATCTTGTATCTGGTCATGGTTTCATATCGGAAACTGTTGAATATGAAGGTGCCGACTATAATATCGATGCATTTACGGTAAGTATTTTCGATAACAGCGACTGTCTCAACCATCAGAGACCGATTAGCTTCCACGCTACATTCAACGAGGTTGGAACATACGAGGTAAATGTTAAATTGTGGTCTGCTAATCCTAATGCTGATCCATTGTATCTGTCAACTATTCATCAGGTTGCCGATTGCGATGGAAATATGCACGATGAGAAAATTGGTATAAATGCAGAAGCAGTTGCAGTTCTTGATGAACTTACTCAGACAATAAACGTTGTTCCTTCGTATGCAATCTCTTTCAATGGTCTAGCCGAAGGAAATACTGTTGAACTCGTTGGAGATAACAATAGGGTTAAGCTCGACTCCATCATGGAAGGCGAGGACTATAAGTTCAGAATCAACCTTGTAGATTGCCAGGACGAAGTTTCGAGAGTTACAGTTGATGAAAACATAATTCTCCCAGAAGGCGGTGTATATACTGTCGCTGATGTTCGTTCAGACCTGACCATCAATGTTGCATTCTTAGCTCATTCTTATGTAATTACAGCGAATGCAGGCGAAAACGGTACGGTAGAAGTTGATGCTTCTATTGTTACCTGCGGCGAAAATGCAGTTGTTACAATAACTCCAGCAGCCAACTATTCTATAGGAACAGTAATGGATGGAGAAACCGATGTTACTGCATCTGTTGAAAACGGTGTCTATACAATAGAGAACGTTACAGCAAACCACACGGTTACTGCAACTTTCGTTGCTAATGCAATTCCGACAATCATTTTCGAACCTTTGGCAAGCGAAAAGTATGCTCCAAACTTCCCAGTTGAGGCAACTGCTCGTATCAATTCTAACGGATACTACGACAGAATGTGCAAGGTTGAATATATAATCAAGCGCAATGGTAGAGTTGTAAATAATATTTCCGACTTTGGTTCTGTTTCGTATAGCGTACGTCTCGCTGGTAATAATCCTATATCTCGCGAACTTACAAACGGTAGCGGATTCGTTGCAGAAACAATCGAATATGATCCAGAAGACGGAAGCGGAATGCAGACTTATAGCATCGATGCTTTCTCGGTAGGTATTTTCGACAACTATGCTTGTCTCAACAGAAATCGCCCATTTGACATTTTGGCTTCGTTCACAGAAATAGGTTACTACGAAGTTACAGTTAATCTCTACGATGCAATATGTGATCCTCAGTATATTACAAACATCAATGCATACGAGGATTGCAACCATGTTGCTCATAACGATATGATTGCATTGAACACAACTGCAGGACAGCTCCTTGCAACCGAAACAGTTTCGGTAGAAGTTGTTCCTTCGTTCAAGATCACTTTCGTTGGCCTCGAAGATGGTAACGAGGTGGTTGCCGATGCTCCGGCTCATGCTGATTCGGTAATGTATGGCGATCCTTATGTATTTGCTATCAATGGCCTCGTAGGTTGCCAGACTGGCATTGCAACCGTAGAAGTTGACGGTAATGCTCTCACAGCAGAAAATGGCAAATATACTATTGCCGATGTTCGCGAAAACAAGACTGTAAACGTAACATTCGCTCTCGAATCGTTCGCAATTACAGCAACAACTGATGGAAACGGTACTGCAACCGTTGACAATGCAAATGTTACTTGTGGCGACACAGCAATTATAACTTTTGCTGCAAACGATGGCTTCGAACTTGCTTCTGTAACTGACAACAATCAGACAGTTGCATTTGAAAATAATACCTATAAAATATATGGTGTAACTGAAGCTCACGAAATCGTTGCAACATTTACAGCGATTGTTCTTCCTGAAATTGTTGTTGACGAAAGCACAATAGCAGAAAAGTATGCTCCAGGCTTCCCGGCCGACATTACTGCACACATAAACACCAACGGCAACTACGACCGCATCTGCAAGATT